>JACCEE011438878.1_pt1 | contig 73560 bp, 58 predicted proteins | sample 7449931 | NCBI WGS metagenome assembly JACCEE01 (sample SAMN15323457, study PRJNA562643) | freshwater metagenome | isolation source: river surface water | place: USA:Blue River Watershed | collected 2017-08-19
CGAGTTATGTATATAATCCTACTTGCGCTTCGGATTCTGAACGTTTGGCCATGATGAATTCGAATAGCATGGGCCTTTAGCTCAGTTGGTTAGAGCAACCGGCTCATAACCGGTCGGTCCCGGGTTCAAGTCCCTGAAGGCCCACCAATTGCACTTTTACGTATGTATATATATGGGAGGATTCCCGAGCGGCCAAAGGGAACAGACTGTAAATCTGTCGTCAGTGACTTCGGTGGTTCGAATCCACCTCCTCCCACCAGAACCCCCGGTACAGCAATGTGCCGGGGGTTTTTGAATATATCAAAGGAAAACTTCCCGTGTACAAGATTCTCTTGTTAAGAAGTAAACATTGTTGACGATTAACCATATCTATGTCAAAGTATCTATAAAGTAGTACCGAGACGTTTTACTCTTGGGTAAGAATATTTTCTATAAAGAAGAAGGTAGCCATGTCTTTATCCGCTGTCGCAACCTTACTCGTCATCCTCGTGATAATCGCCATCGTTGCGGTTCCTTTGGTGTTTGCGATAATCTTCATGATTCTCTATTCGAGAGAGAAGAGGAAGTCTAGGACATCCCGGAAGTACCTCCACTTCATCGAGTTTCTCCGCTCTCAACAACGGATCAGTGAGGAAGAGTATCAGAAGGTTGTCGGGTCGGTAACGGAGAAATCTCCCAACGCTAATCGCAGCCGATCACAACCGGCATCTACTCCGCCTCGGACAGTGTCATCTTTGCCTGCGATTCCGGTTCCCATTGCACCCACGATTCCTGTGAATCCGAATAGCGAACTACCTTCCCAGACTATATCTGTACCAACAACGAAGCCGGTTTTCCTTCCTCCGCGCGCCCCCGTGTCGACTGTTTTGGAAGCAAGTTCGGAACAAACACCCGTGACGACAGTTTCGGAAGTAAGTTCGGCGCAAGCACATGTAACTTCGACGAGAACGGATGAAGAATTGTCCGGTTCGAATCCTCGGAGCCGCGAGCAGATCGAGCCCCGCAAGCCAGTCGAGACGAATCCGAAGGGAATGTCGGTCGGGCTACTGAACACACTCATCATTGTCGGGGTATGCTTTGTTGTCCTGGCCGGCGCTGTTTTTGCGACGACCACCTGGTCAAGTCTATCGAGCGAGGGAAGAACAGGCATTGTATTCTCTCTGTCGATTCTATTCTTTGTTGCTTCGTTTGTTGCAGATCGTGTTCTCTCGATTCGTAAGACAGCCGTTGCCTTTCATGTCATGGGAAGTATCTTTCTTCCGATTGCTGTTCTCGCGGTTGGATTCTTCCGTCTGTTAGGAGAATATCTCTCCTTTACGGGCTCGGGGAAGTACCTTTTGGGACTGGCCGGCTGCTTGCTGTCCGGTGGGGCGCTTCTTTTCGGATATTTACGATATCGCTATCGTGTTTACGCGGCCATTGCTTTGTGTTTCTTAAGCGGAGCTGTCGGATTTCTAGCCGCATCGTTCTATCTGCCTTTGGAATACACGACTCTGTTCTGGTATGTCTATGTTGTGATTCTGGCAATCTGGGCTAAGCCGTTTCGTGGATACTTGCCCAAATCGCAAGACCGCAAGGATATGGACAGCATTCTCTCCGTTTTTTCGATCACCCACATGATTGTTATTGCCGTCTTCGGAATGTTCACAGGAATCGGCTGGATCCAGGGAATTTCTGCGATTGTTTTCGCGACATTTTTCTTCTGTCCACTTTTTCGGGTCCGCAAGGATTGCCCGGGAGCCTATCTCGGCGTACTTGTGGCGATCACAGGTGTTCTTCGCATCGCGATCGTGCCCGATTTTCCATTGTGGATTCTGCTCTCGGGAATGCCGATCCTTCCGGTAATTGTCGCAGTTTTTCTTTCGGTTTTCTCATCGGATCTTCGCAAACACTTGCGAAATGCGGCAGGAATATTCTCTTCTTTGTACCTTCTCGTCTACCTGATCATGGGAGTTTCTGGAGTAGCCCAATCGCCGGTTTTCCTTCTGGGTATCCTCTTCCATCTTGCGATTCTCGGAGCGGTACATCTAAAAGACCGGAGAACCGTGTTTTTCTCGGCTGTTCTCTCTTTTGGATTGCTTCGTTTTTTCTATGCCGCGGCGTTTCAGCTGACGGATCGATTTCTCATTGCCGCAGCGATCGTGAGTTTTCTGGCGATAATAACGTTTGCAGTTCGTTTCGTTTTTCGCGAGAAGAAGATTTCGATCTTTGCGGCGAACTCCGCTTCCGACGTGATCCTTGTGGCCGAGATCTTCGCAGCGGGTTTCCTGTCCGTGTTCACAGAGCGAATGATAGGAACCGGTTACGACGTAGGAATACTCTCCATCGTTGTACCGATGATCATCTTCTTCGCTTTATGCGTTGTAGCCCTTTTTCTGACGTTTCGTAAAGACTCAACGCCCAATAGCGCAATATGGGGGGGACTTGCTCCGGGATTTCTCCTTCTGGCGGAACTCCCACTTGTTATGCATGTAACGGAACATACGCTGGTCATGCAAGTGATATTGATCTTCACATGGATTCTTTTCCTTGCTGGGGCTATTGCCCGTATCCTGTTCCGTACGAACACGAGAATGCGCCCCGTATTCATCGGCATTCGATTTTTTCTGGGCATATCCGTATTTTTCGGGATAATCTCCTCGTTTGAAGCTCCACGTCAGGATAACTTCCTCGCGTTCTCCAGTATCATACCCTTGTTTCTCGCCGTCGAGGCATGGGCGCTTCTCAGGGAAGGGAATCGGATGCCCTCGTATCGTGCGCTGTTCTATACAACATCCGCATCTGTATTCGGCAATCTACTAATGGGAACAATGATCTATCAAATTTCCCCCAGCGTCACAGATGCCGTTCTGCTTGCAACACTATTCTCTGTGATCCTCTGCATTCCGGTTACGTTGAGTTTTTTTCGAAAAGTCCCATTGCCGCAAGCGCTGGCTCCGCTCTCGCGTGTTGCCTCAGCTTCGATCATGATCTTGTCGACGATCTTTGTCTTGTGCATTGGATTGGAATCAACGATTCCACTGGCGTATGCGATTCTTGCCATCGTATTCACGTCGTTCTCGGCTCTGATGAAGATCTATGATCGCAAACTCTTCCGATACACGGGAATTATCGAACCCGTTCTCTTGTTTTCCCTTGCCCTTATCCTGGCGCGTGCCGTTCCCGCGCAGGCATCGAAAGCCGTGTCTGTCATCGCCGTGACACTGCTCTGTCTGGGCTTTGCAGCGCTGGGTCGATTCATCTTCCCACGATATAGCCGTTCGACCGGGGATTCTGTTCCATCACAGGATTCGACGGACTATTTCACCGTTTCAGCATTTCTGGGACTCTTGATTCTCTTGTTCCAATTCGAATCGTTTGCAATATTCATGACCTTCTTTGTTGCCGCAATTCTTCTTCTGATACAACTCGGGAAGCCTTCGGGGGAGAACGCGAAAGATCGCATTCTCGCACTCGCCGCAGGCGCGTTTGCAATTTCGCTGTTTGTCCAGCCATTCGGCGCACTACCGGCCCCTATAGCCGTCAAATACTATCTGTTTATCGTACTTGCCTATCTCGTCTTTCTTCGCTTTATCACATATCAAGAGAAGATAAAAACGACGGGATTGTTGCTGTATATCACCAGCTGTGTATCCTTTTTCGTTTTGCTTATGGAGGCGTTGATCGGAAGAAATCCCGGAGATGCTCTATTTATCGGTGTGGCGGCGATCGTTCTGGTTATTGTCGGGTTCCTGACAAAGTGGACGCGATGGTTCACGTTAGGCGTGGTATCGAGTGCACTCATCGTATTAAACCTTACGTGGTCGTTCTGGACCAGCATCGCCTGGTGGATCTATCTTCTCGTGGCAGGTATTCTTCTGATCTCCCTGGCCGCAGCCAACGAGTGGTCGAGACAGAGGGGAGAATCCTTGCTGAGTCGAGTGCTCAATGCCCTTCGGGATTTCTACCGGTCCTGATTCGACGCTTGCTACCGGCAGGGTATTGTTCAAACCAATCGAAAATAAACTAATTATGTACGTGCGACAACCGAAATTGCACTAGAGAAAACCCCGCAACAGCCGATTGACGGTCGTTGCGGGGTTTGTTCTGGTGGGGATGATGGGACTTGAACCCATACAATCTCTCAATTGGCAGATTTTGAGTCTGCTGCGTCTGCCGATTCCGCCACATCCCCGAAAAATTGTACGAACAAAATATTATCACAGCATCTTGAAATGTGTCAATGAATCGTTTATGATTCTTAGGAAGAAGATCCTTTTAACTCGAATCCAGAGAGGTTCGGAATGGTGATCATCACGGTGCCTCGGGTAATGTCCCGGGTCTAGTCGTATGCATACATTGCCTTCCGATCAATATGAGCGGAGGCATTTTTTCTGCCCTTTGCGGATTCGGACTGACAAAGCAAGACAGGGAGGTATCCATATGGCGGAGATTTTCGAGAAGGCCTTATTGATGGATGACGCGGCTGTGAAGCGCGCATTGACGCGAATCGCACACGAGATCGTCGAGAAGAACAAGGGCCTCGAGAGCGTCGTTCTGATCGGGATTCAGCGCCGGGGGGTTCCGATGGCGCAACGGATTGCCAAGGCTCTGGAACGCATTGAGGGACAGGCTCCGCCATTAGGAGTTCTGGATATCACGTTCTACCGGGACGATCTCTCGAAATTATCCGTACACCCGGTGGTCAACGGCACCGATATTCCCTTTAACATAAATGACAAGACCGTAATTCTGATCGACGATGTGCTTTTCACCGGACGCACAGTGCGCGCCGGGATCGAGGCGATCTTCGACATGGGGCGGCCGGCGGCGATTCAGTTGGCGATCATGATCGATCGCGGGCATCGGCAACTGCCTTTTCGCCCGGATTATGTCGGCAAGAACATTCCAACGTCCAACACCGAATCCATTCACGTCGAGCTCTTGGAGATCGATGGGTGTGATCGTGTAATGCTATGTGATGAGGTGCGCGCATGAAGCTTAAGAATAAAGACCTTCTCGGAATGAAGGAGCTTGAGGCGGAGGAAATCGCGGAGATCCTTCGGACTGCCGAGATGATGAAGATGGTGATGACCTCCGGCAACAAGAAAACCTCGCATCTGCAAGGGAAGTCTGTGGTGACGCTGTTCTATGAGAACAGCACGCGTACACGTCTCTCGTTCGAGATGGCTTCGAAGTTCATGGGAGCCTCAAGCGCGAATATCTCCGCATCCGGCAGCAGTGTGAATAAGGGCGAATCGCTTCTTGATACAGCCCGGACGATAGATGTCATGTCAACGGATATTATCGCAATGCGTCACAGCCAGTCGGGAGCCCCGCATTACATCGCGAACCATGTCAAGGCTTCGGTCATCAACGCAGGTGACGGAATGAACGAACATCCGACGCAGGCTCTTCTTGATATGTTTACGATGAAGGAGAAGCTAAATACTCTCGAAGGTTTGGTTGTCGCGATCTGCGGCGATGTATACCACAGCCGCGTCGCCCGTTCAAACGCGATCGGTCTCGCGAAAATGGGCGCCAAGGTGCGCGTTGCCGGGCCTTCGACCATGATGCCTCCGGGAATGGAGAAGCTCGGTTGCGAGGTTGTTCGCCGCGTTGAGGACGCTGTCTATGGGGCGGACGTCGTCATGGGACTGCGTTTGCAGCTGGAACGACAGACGAAGTCGCTTTTCCCGTCGGTGGCGGAATACGCAAGATATTATGCAATTACTCCCCAAATGTTATCGCTGGCCAAGGATAATGCGCTCATCATGCATCCGGGACCCTGCAATCACGGGGTGGAAATGCCAACGGTTGTCTATGACAGCCCGCAGTCGGTCATTAATGATCAGGTCACCAACGGGGTCGCGGTGCGAATGGCCGTCATGTATCTCTTAATGGCAAGGAGGAATCAGGAATGAAGATTTGCTTAACGGGCGGAAGAATTCTCGGCGAGGGTTCTCCTGTCGATCTCTATATGGAAGACGGAATATTCGTAGAATCACTCTCCGGCAAACCGGATCACGTGATCGATATGAAAGGGAAGGCGGTTTTCCCGGGACTTATTGACGCGCACTGCCATCTGCGCGATCCGGGGTTTGAGTATCGGGAGGACATCGTCTCGGGGACACGAAGTGCCGCGAAGGGCGGGTTCACATCCGTTTGCCCGATGCCCAACACAATGCCCGTCTGTGATAATCCATCGGTCGTAAGAAGCATTGTCGCGAAGGCGCGAGCGGGAGCATCCGCGAACGTTTTCCCGATCGGTGCCGTAAGCAAGGGCTTGGCGGGCAAGGAACTCGCCGAGTATGGGCTGATGAAGGAAGAGGGCATTGTTGCGGTTTCCGATGACGGTAAGCCTGTCGCGACGGCGGATTTGATGCGCAAGGCGATGCAGTACGCCTCAGACTTCTCACTGCTGGTCATGAATCACTGCGAGGAGATGTCACTGGCCGATGGCGCGATGAATGAGGGAGCGGTTTCCACCGAAATGGGCTTGCGAGGGATTTCCACAGCGGCCGAGGACATCATGATCGCTCGCGATATCACTCTCTCGGAATATCTCGACATACCCGTGCACATTTGCCATGTCAGCACCAAAGGCGGTATCGAGATGATCCGTTCGGCAAAGGCACGCGGCGTTAAGGTGACCGCAGAGACCTGTCCGCATTATTTTGTACTTACTGAGGACAGCTGCCGGGGGTTTGATACGAACGCGAAGATGAATCCGCCTTTGCGTAAAGAAGAAGACCGTCTGGCGGTTATTCAGGGTCTTGCCGACAAAACGATCGATATGATCGTCACGGATCATGCCCCGCACCATCCGGATGAGAAAGAAATCGAGTTCGCGCTTGCGAATAATGGAATCGTAGGTTTTGAGACGGCTTTCTCCCTGGCGTACACCTATCTGGTGAAGCCGGGACACCTGACCATCGCTGATCTCATCGAAGCAATGTCGATTTTCCCGTCGAAGCTCTTGCGCCTGAATCGAGGTAGCCTGGAAGCGGGAAAACCTGCGGACATCGCGGTGTTCGATCTCGATAACGCCTTCATCTTTCGAAAAGATCAAATGCTTTCGAAGGCCAGAAACACACCTTTTGACGGATATGAACTGTATGGAGAGACCATGCTTACGATAGCGGGAGGAAGAATAACGTATGAGAAACTTTGCTGATCGGTTAACGGAGCGCATCGCCGCCTGTAAGAACCCTACGGTCATGGGACTTGATCCGCTGATCGAGTACGTTCCACAACATATTCGTGACGAATATGACCGCAACTTCTCGGACAAAGAGGAAGCAACCGCGGAAGCGATCCTCGATTTCAACTGTCAGATGATCGACGCGGTAGCCGACATCATTCCCGCGATAAAGCCGCAATTTGCTTATTATGAGAAATACGGTCTCTTTGGTCTTACTGCTTTGAAGAAGACAATTTCTTACGCGAAAAGCAAAGGGATGATCGTTATCGCCGATGCGAAACGCAATGATATCGGGTCGACGGCCGAAGCGTATTCCGGTGCAATTATCGGATCTACAACGCTTATCGACCAATCCACAGTTCGTATGCTGGATGCGGACGCGATAACACTGAACGCATATCTGGGCATCGACGGGATCAAGCCTTTCCTTGACACAGCCAAGGCGGACGGCAAAGGCATGTTCATCCTTGTCCGCACATCGAATCCCTCGGCGGGAGATTTCCAGGACTTAATCACGGAGGGCGGTAAACCTCTGTACGAAAGAGTTGCGGAGAAAGTGTCCGAATGGGGCGAGGGCTTGGTCGGAGAATCAGGTTACAGTTCTGTCGGTGCCGTTGTCGGCGCAACATGGCCGGAACAGGCGAAAACGCTGCGTCAAACGATGAAGAGAGCGCTGATCCTCGTTCCCGGCTACGGCGCACAGGGAGCCGGCGCGGATCAGGCGGCTCAGAACTTCGACGAGACCGGAAGGGGAGCGATTGTCAATGCCTCCAGAAGCTTGATGTGTGCATATATGAAGCGATCTGATCTTGCGCCAACGGAATTCAAGGTTGCTTTGATTGACGAGGCGGTTCGGATGCGAGATGATCTTAATCAAGCAATTGAGAGAAGAAAAGCCGAATAAACAGGCTTGCCGCAGATCTCACACTACTGTATAATAATGCAGATATGCGAATAATGATACACACCTTCGAGATATAAGGAGAAGTCTATGCCAAGAAGAAGTGACGTGAAGAGAGTTATGGTTATCGGATCAGGGCCGATTATTATCGGACAGGCCGCGGAATTCGATTATGCGGGTACGCAAGCTTGTCGCGCATTGAAGTCTGAAGGCTTCTATGTCGTGCTGGTCAACAGCAACCCGGCGACAATCATGACGGATCCGGATATGGCGGACAAAGTCTTTCTCGAGCCATTACAGATCGATGTGATCAAGAAGCTGATCATCGACGAGAAGATTGACGGACTTCTGGCTTCCCTCGGCGGTCAGACGGGTCTGAACTTCGCGATGGAATTGGCAGAATGCGGATTTCTCGAAGAGCAGGGCGTTGTTCTGATGGGCACGCAGCCGCAGGGAATCAAGATGGGTGAGGACAGAGAGGATTTTCGCTCTGCCATGTTACGAATCAATGAGCCATGCATTCCTTCGGAAACGGCAAATTCGATTGAGGAGTGTCTTCGTATCGCCGATACCATCGGTTATCCGGTCATCGTTCGTCCCGCGTTTACTCTCGGCGGAACCGGAGGCGGAATCGTGAAGGATAAGGATGAGCTGGTAGAGGTCGCTACGATGGGTATTGCCCTGAGTCGTGTTCATCAGGTCCTCATCGAGAAGAGCATTGCCGGATGGAAAGAAATTGAGTTCGAAGCGGTACGCGATGCGAAGGGCAACAAGATCACCATCTGTTCGATGGAGAACTTCGACCCGGTTGGCGTACACACCGGAGATTCCATCGTCGTGGCGCCGGCGCAAACGCTTACGGATATCGAGTATCAGACGCTCAGAACATCCGCATTGAAGATTGTCGAGGAATTGGGAATTGTCGGCGGATGCAACGTGCAATTCGCTCAACACCCTACGAAGCCGGACTATGCCGTCATCGAGGTAAATCCTCGTTTGTCCAGATCGTCAGCATTGGCGTCCAAAGCAACGGGATACCCGATTGCAAAGGTTGCTTCCAAAATCGCTTGCGGATATTCTCTGGACGAGATACCCAACGAGGTCACCGGTTGCACGAAGGCTTGCTTCGAACCCGCGCTCGATTATATCGTTACCAAGATTCCGAAGTTCCCCTTCGATAAATTTGTCAAGGCCAAGCGTACGCTCGGCACACAGATGAAGGCGACCGGAGAGGTAATGTCAATCGCAAATACTTTCGAAGCGTCGCTGATGAAGGCGATCCGGTCTCTGGAACTCAATATTTACGGGCTACTGGTTCCGACGATTCATGAGCTGTCGGATGAGGATCTCGAGATAAAGATCGATGTCGTCGACGACATGCGTATGTTTGTCCTCTCGGAAGCCTTGCGAAGAGGTTACACCGTTGAATCTCTGTATGCCCGGACGTTGGTCGATAAGTTCTTCCTGACGAAGCTTCTGAACCTGGTGAAGACAGAAGAGGCCATCATCGCCTGTAAGGCAACGGGTGAGATCCCCGAGGATCTCTTCGTCCGCGCAGTGAAAATGGCCTTCACAGACTCCTATATCGCAAAGTTGACGGGCATCTCCGCGGATCTGATCCGTGAACGTAGAAAGGGTATGGGACTTGTTCATACCTTCAAGATGGTTGATACTTGCGCCGGCGAATATAAAGCGGTCACCCCGTACTATTATTCAACCTTCGACCGATATAACGAAGCCGAGAGAACGGATCGCAAGAAGGTTCTGGTTCTCGGTTCCGGTCCGATCCGTATCGGTCAGGGTATTGAGTTCGACTACTGCTCGGTACATTCTGTCTGGGCTCTTCGCAAACTCGGATATGAAGCGATCATCGCCAATAATAATCCGGAAACGGTCTCAACAGATTTCGACACGTCGGATCGCTTGTACTTTGAACCTTTGACGGCGGACGATGTTCGCGCGATCATCGAGAATGAGAAGCCGGACGGATGCATCTGCCAGTTCGGAGGACAGACGGCGATCAAGTTGATCAAGGCGGTCTCGGATATGGGTGTTCCGATCTTTGGAACCTCGGCAGAAATGGTTGACGCAGCGGAAGACCGCGAGAAATTCGACGCAATTCTTGAAGAATGTGAGATTAAGCGTCCGGCCGGAAGCACGGTCTTCACGACAGAAGATGCCCTCTATACCGCTAACAAACTAACATATCCCGTTCTGGTTCGTCCGTCCTATGTTCTTGGCGGGCAGGGGATGGCCATCGTAAACAGCGATCAGGAGATGATCGAATACATGCGTATCATCAACCTGGTAGAGCAGGAACATCCGATTCTCGTCGACAAGTATCTGCGGGGTGTCGAGCTTGAGGTCGACGCGGTATGTGACGGCAAGAACATTCTGATTCCGGGAATTATGGAACATCTGGAACGAGCCGGAGTCCACTCCGGAGACTCGATCTCGATTTTCCCGGCATATATCTCGAACCGTATCCGTGACATTATCGTCGAATATACCAGAAAGCTTGCACTGGCGTTGAAGGTCATCGGCCTCGTAAATATCCAGTTCATTCTTTACAACGATGAGGTGTATGTCATTGAGGTAAATCCGCGCTCATCCAGAACCGTTCCTTACATCAGCAAGGTTACGGGGATTCCGATCGTCGATGTCGCCACGCAGATTATGCTCGGAAGTACGCTCTCGGATTTCCCGTTCGGGACGGGTCTTTTCGCGAGATATCCTTGGGTGTATGCGGTGAAGGCGCCGGTTTTCTCTTTCGAAAAGCTGCACGATGTCGACATCAGCCTCGGGCCGGAGATGAAGAGCACGGGCGAAGTCTTAGGACTCTCGACGAACTATGCGGAAGCGATGTATAAGGCGATTCTGGCATCCGGCTTCAAGTTCCCGACCAAGGGACAGGGAGTTCTTCTGACGGTTCGAGACAGTGACAAGAGAGATCTGATTCCCTTGGCGGAGAAGCTGTTTCACCTTGGATTTGAGCTCTTCGGAACCGGCGGAACGGCGAATTACCTGAACCGTGCCGGGATTCCGACGAGCAGTGTCAGAAAGCTTGAAGATGCGTCTCCGAATTCGAGAGATTATATCGCAGAAGGGAAGATCCGTCTCCTCGTCAACACGGAATCGAACAATTCTGTCATGATCAATAACGGATTTAGACTCCGTCGTATCTGTATTGAGCACGGTGTTCCGACAATCACTTCGCTCGACACTCTGGTTGCCGTCATCGAATGTCTTGAGAGAGATCTAAGGCCGAGTGACCTTACGGCCTACGAGCTCTCTACCTTTGCCGAGATTGTCGCCAAGACAAGAGGCAATGATCTTCCGGAGAAGGAGACACCTCCGGAGAACAAGATGCTCAGTAAGTAATGCCACAACATGAAGGCGGATCGTATGGAAAAAGAATATTCCTTACCCTTAAAGGACATTCGGCCGGTCGGCAAAGATAATTATCTTCTTACTTTCCAATGTCCGGAGATAGCTTCCCGGGCTAATCCCGGTCAGTTTGTCAACATCTCCTGCGGCTTATTTCTGAAGCGCCCCTTCGGGATATGCTCGGCTGACCCGAAAAACGGTGAATTCTCGATCGGTGTTCGCGTGATCGGTGACGGTACCCGCAAGATTTCACAATCCCGGGTCGGTGACGTTTTTGAGATTCTCGGTCCGCTGGGACATGGTTTCAACTTCGACGGCATTCAGAAACTTCTTGTCGTCGGAGGAGGTACCGGGGTTTTTCCGTTGCATTTTGCGCTCTCCCGGGCGGCGGAGCTTGGTATTCCGACGATTTGCGTAAACGGTTATCGATCCGCATCGGAGACTTTTATGCTGGATGAGTGCCGGATCGCATCGGATTGCTTCTGTGTTTCGACCGACGCGGGCGATCTCGGAACGAAGGGAACGGTAATCGATGTTCTGTCTTCCATGGAACTTGATCCGGGGCTCGCGGTATTTACCGTCGGACCGGAGATCATGATGAAGAAAGTGTCCGAATGGGCAGTGGGTCGAGATTTTGCCTGCCAGGTTTCCATGGAGAAACGTATGGCCTGCGGTGTCGGCGCCTGTCTGGTATGCGTATGCAAGATAAAAGCCGCAGATCAACCGGACGGCTTCACACACGTTCGTTGCTGTAAAGAAGGCCCCGTAATGAATGCATCGGAGGTCGTATGGTAGATTTATCCGTTCAGGTTGGGAAGACACACTTACGTAATCCCATTCTTCTTGCGTCCGGTACCTGTGGTTTCGGTCGCGAGCTAAGCGAATATTGTGATTTGTCCAAGGTCGGAGGAATTTGTTCAAAGGGACTAACCGTCTTGCCGCGCGAGGGGAATCAAGGCTGTCGTGTCGCCGAAACGCCCTCGGGCATGTTGAACAGTGTCGGACTTCAGAATCCCGGACTGGATGCATTTCTTCGCACGGAACTCGCATTTATGCGAACTCTTGGAACGACGGTCATCGTCAATGTTGCCGGCCATCAGCCGGAGGATTATCAGAGGATGGTTTCTGTCCTCGGGAGAGAAGAGGGTGTTGACGTCCTTGAACTCAATCTCTCCTGTCCGAACGTCAAAGAGGGCTGCATGACGATCGGAGCGACATCGGAAGGTGTCTCGCAGATCGTCAAATTCGTTCGTGATCTTACCGACAAACCGATCTGGGTGAAGCTGACCCCCAATGTGACGGCGATTGCTCCGATTGCTCTGGCTGCTCAGGAGGCAGGCGCCGATGCGGTTGTTCTGATTAACACCTTGTTGGGCATGGCGATCGATATACGGTCACGTCGCCCGGTTCTGACCAATAATACGGGAGGACTGTCGGGTCCGGCGATCAAACCGGTCGCTTTGCGTATGGTCAATGAGTGTGCGCGCGTTCTCTCGATCCCGATCATCGGATGCGGCGGTGTCATGTCAGCACGGGATGTTCTTGAATTCATGATTGCCGGCGCGGCTGCGGTGGAAATTGGCACGGCTTCTTTACTCCACCCTGCGGTTTGTGAGAAGATAGTTATTGAGCTGGAAGCCTATTGTGAAGAGAACGGGCTGGAGAAGATATCCGCATTAACAAATACACTGGAACTTTGGTAGACGTATTCACTTCGATGTGATGGAGGAGAGATATATGGGGAATCCAATTATTGATGCATTGTTCACTACAGGTGCCGTTCGCGTATGCGAACCGGATCAGCCGTTCTGGTATACCTCGGGAACTCTCGGACCCTTCTACATCAATACGCATTTTCTTTTCGGGAGTGAACGGGAGGCGACGGATCTTCTTCTCTTAATTGAGGAAGCTGCGTATGCGGATCGAATCTCCTTTATTGACGTTCTGTTGCAGGCATTGTTGCGCCAGTATGAGAATAATGCGACATATAAGTTGGTAATCGACCGGATTGTCGATGAGGCCTCTGCTCTTTCCTTTGATTTCATTTCCGGCGGAGAGCGTCGGGATTTCTTTTTCTCTGTTCTGCCGGCCTATTTCCTGAAAAAGCCTCACTTGTCGATATTCAAAGATATGCAGGCGGTCTATACCAATGCAACCTTTACGGAATCAATTCCGGTTTATGAGGTACCCATGGCCGGAAAGAGAGCCCTTCATATCGCGGATCTTGTAACGGAGGCTTCGAGTTATACGCGTGCGTGGATCCCCGTCATCCGCGAATTCGGCGGCGTTATGGAGGACACCATTGCGGTCGTCAATCGCAAGCAGGGAGGCGAGCAGATCCTCCGTGATGAGCAGGTCATACTTCATGCTTTTGTCGATATTGATAACACGCTCTTCCAGAGTGCGGTCGATATCGGAGTCATCACAGAAGCCCAGAGAGCTTTGGTTCAGGGCTTCATGGAGCAACCATCCGCATTTATGGCGAAGTTTCTGGAAACGCATCCCGACTTCATCGCCAATGAGATCAACAAGGGCGGCAAAGCGAGAGAACGTGCTGAACTTGCAATCTCCAAAGGTTACGCGAAGGGCATCACCTGTTCATGAGTGATCTTCTTCATCCAAAAGTTCATAAGAAGTCTGTCCGCGGCGAATTACATACTTCTCTTCGGAGCGGAATCGAGTTTTCTCTGATCCGTCGAAAGGGGAAACTGATTACGATACGCGTATCCGATCGACAAGAAGTTATTGTCAGCGCGCCCAAACATGTATCGTTGCAGACAATTATCGATTTTATCGATAAGAAGAGTGAATGGATTCATAAACAGAAGAAGTTCGCCGATAATCGTATCGCTTTGCCGTATCTGTCAGAATCCGAACGACGAATCCATTCCGATCGGATCCGCGCAAAGGTGATGAATTTTCTTTCCAGTTATCAGGGTGTGAAGCCCAAGAGGGTTTTTGTCCGGTATTCGAATACAAGATGGGGATCGTGTTCCTCATTAGGCAATATTTCGATCAACGGATATTTGGATCTGTTGCCGGATCATCTTTTTGCATATGTTCTTTTGCATGAATTGACGCATCTTACCCATATGAATCACTCGACCGCTTTCTGGCGCCTGTTAGAAGAGCGAATCCCGGAACCGAAGCTTCGCTCGAAGGAACTTAATGGGTATAAGATCCCCCAAAAGCCTCAAGATTCGTAGGATTGAATCCACTTTCGTCATACGGTATACTTAGGTTTGTGTTGAAGTTCAAAGGATTTTTCGCGTTCTCAAGGCATGGCCGGAAGGGTGACAAGATGAAGAACATTCCATTGTATGAAGTACGCAAAATCAAGGATTTACGGGATATGCTCGCGCAGAGCGTCAATCTGTATCAGAATTCGAACGCTTTCCTGATCAAGAAGGAGCGCGGCGGCGCTTATGAGCCCGTGACCTATCGACAGTACAGTGATGATATCAACGCGTTTGGAACCGCACTCATCGACCTCTGCGGCCAAGGTTGCCGTGTGGCGATTATCGGTGAAGCGAAATATGAATGGTATGTGACGTATCTTTCGGTTACCAATGGAACGGGTATTGTTGTCCCCTTGGATAAAGAACTCCCGAAGCAGGAGATCGAGAGTCTTCTGAACCGTTCACATGCGGATATCGTTGTGTATTCTTCATCCAAACAGGCGGTCATCGACGAGATCCGTGGAGCGGTTTCGTCCGTCAAGCACTATATTGTGATGGACCCTGAGAAGGAATCCGGGAACTCGCTTCATTTCTGGGACCTGATGGCAAAGGGAAAGAATCTTCTCGAAGAAGGGAACCGGGTGTTTCTCGATGCACAGATCGATCCGGAAGCCATGACGATTTTGCTGTTTACGTCCGGAACAACGGACAAGGCGAAGGCCGTCATGCTGTCGCAGCGGAATATCGCAGCCAATCTCGAGGGAATGTGTTCGATGCTTTATATTGGTCCCGGAGATATTTTCCTGTCTGTCCTGCCGCTTCATCACACGTACGAATGCACCTGCGGATTCCTCTGTCCGATTTATCGAGGATGTACCATCGCACAGTGTGAGGGGCTTCGCTATATCGCGAAGAACATGCAGGAGAGCAAGACAACAATCATTCTTGCCGTACCTCTTATGATTGAGATGTTCCACCGGCTGATTATGAAGAAGGCCAAGGCGGACAAGAAATCTGCACGGAAGTTTAATTTCGGTATTCATCTTACTCGAACGTTGCGTAAGATCGGCATCGACAAGCGCAAACAGATATTCAAGGCGGTTCACGATAATTTCGGCGGGAATCTCCGAATTATGATCTCCGGCGGCGCGGGAATTGATCCGAATATTCTTCGGGATATGCAGGATATGGGAATTCATTGTGTGCAGGGTTATGGTCTCACCGAGTGTGCCCCGATCCTCGCTTTGAACCGCGACATAGACTACGATAATCGCGCGGCGGGACTCCCTCTGCCCGGTGTCGATGTCAAGGTCATTGACAAGGACGAGAACGGAATCGGAGAATTTGTCGGCAAGGGTCCGAACGTCATGATCGGATATTATGAAGATGAAGAGAGTACGCGTCAATCGATTGACGAAAACGGATACTATCACACGGGAGATCTCGGGTATATTAATCCCGAGGGATTCCTGATAATCACGGGGCGCAAGAAGAACGTCATTATTTCCAAGAACGGTAAGAATATTTTTCCGGAAGAGATCGAGACACTTCTGGTACGATCGGATTTTGTCGCGGAAGCCCTGGTCAGCGGGGAAGACGACGGTCAGAGCGATATTCGCGTTTGTGCCGAGATCTTCCCGAACAAAGAAGCCGTCGAGGCGCTGTTCGGGCCCAATCCGGACCCGGCCGTCCTTCAGAAGCATTTCGAGGATATCGTACGCAAGGTCAACGAGCAGATGGTCTCTTATAAACATGTTCGCAAGGTTACACTTCGTGATACGGAGTTTGACAAGACGACTTCGAAGAAGATCAAGCGGAAGTATTCCTGATCGTAATTCAACCAGATTTATTTCGACGTTAACGCAGACCATCCGCACATAGAACCATGAGAGAGAAGGCTTTGGGACGTCTGATTGGCGACTCAACTGCCTTTTTCCCTATAGGAGGTAATATGCTTTCTCACACCCTCATCGAAAAGATTCTTCTGGCTGCGCTGTCCAGAGGCGGCGATTTCTCGGAAGTCTACATGGAACAGACCCGGAGTTCGGGGATCTCGATCATCAATCAACGCGTTGACAAGGTCAGTTCCGGAATGGACAGCGGAATCGGTATACGAATTCTCTCCGGCACACGTTGCGTCTATGTATACACGAATGATCTTCGGGAAGATACTCTTCTTCGCCTTGCTGTCGAGGCATCGGCATCCCTTGACAGCGTTCCGGAAGGACGCACACTCACGCTTACTCCCAAGATCCAATTCGAGAGTAATCCTGTGCTTATCGCCCCGGTTGGCGTAGCAAAGAGTGACAAAGTCGATTTCTTGAAAAGAGCCATCGTGGCGGCGCGAGATTACAGTCCGCTGATTACGCAAACCGGCGCATCCTACGGCGACGTGGAGAAAACCGTAATGATCGCCAATTCCGACGGACTCTACCGCGAGGATCATCGGGCACGCGTACGTTTCACCGTGGAAGCGATCGCTTCCTCCGAAATCGAGAAGCAAAGCGGATACTTTGGCCCCGGATCCGGAACCGGGTATGAATTCATCGAGTCGTATCCGGTGGAGGATACGGCGAGAGAGGCTGCCAGAATCGCCGTGACGATGCTCGGAGCCGGCCCTTGTCCCTCGGGGAAGATGCCGGTGGTCATTGATAATGGTTTTGGCGGTGTGATTTTTCACGAGGCCTGCGGTCATGGCCTGGAAGCAACATCCGTCGGAATTCATGCGTCGGTTTTCGACGGAAAACTCGGTCAACAAGTTGCGAATCCACTGGTCTCGGCGGTTGACGACGGCACGCTCGCGGGCGAATGGGGCAGTATTCGTATCGATGACGAAGGGAATGATTCCCGTAAGAATCTATTGATTACGAATGGGATTCTCACCGGCTACATGATCGATAAACTAGGAGGACGCCGGATGGGTATGGAGCCTACCGGTTCTTCACGCAGGCAGAACTATAAGTATGCTCCGACTTCGCGAATGACGAACACGTACATCGCTGCGGGAGACCTCGATCCGAAGGATATCATTGCGGATACACCCTATGGCCTATATGCAGCGCATATGGGCGGCGGATCTGTCGATCCCGCCACCGGAGAGTTCAATTTTGCCGTGGATGAAGCATACATGATCCGGGACGGAAGAATTGCCGAGCCGGTCAGAGGCGCGACGTTAATCGGGCGCGGCTCTCAGGTTCTGATGAATATCGACCGCGTCGGGAATAATTTCGCTTTTGCTCAGGGTGTCTGCGGGTCGATCAGCGGAAACGTGCCGACCAATGTCGGACAGCCGATGATTCGTGTATCTGAAATGACGGTCGGAGGCAAGGATACGAGCGGGATCCAGGACTAGAACCGTCAAGAATGCGTGGTCTGGCGGCCATAGAGAAGAATGAGGTGGACGATGTATACTCCCGAAGAATTTTCATCTGTAGTCATGGCGAAAGCAGTCGAGCAGGGTTTCCTCGAGTCGGAAGTTTTTTTCGAGGCCGGCTCGGCGACAGAAATTTCGGTTCTGCACGGAGAGATCTCCATGTATGAGTCGTCTTCGATGCAAGGCGTTTCTTTTCGAGGCCGATATAACGATCAGATGGGGTATGCCTACGCAGAAGAATTAACGGACGAGGCGATCCTCTTCCTGTTGGATCAGGCAAAGCAGAATTGTATGGTTCTGGAATCGGATGAGAAAGAGACGGTATATGAGGGAGATTCCTCCTACGAAGAATTCTCCTCATATGAAGAATCCTTGACGAAATTGTCCTTCGAAGAGTTGTCTGCGATGGTACTTACTCTCGAAAAGCGTGTTCTTGCATTTGATCCGAGAATCAAGGCAGTTGATCATTGCGTAATCAGTTGCGGGAGTTCCGAACATAAGATATGGAATTCGAAAGGATTATGTCTGTCCTTCCGGAGCAACCTCGTTGTCCTCTACGCGAATGCACGCTGCGAAGAGAACGATATTTCAAAGACTGGATCGGCGTATCGGGCATTACGAGACCTCTCGATGCTTGATATCGATGAATTGGCACGCGAGATCGCCATGAACGCGCTCGAGAAACTCGGGGCATCCAGCATCTCCTCCGGCACAATGAATGTTGTATTGGACCGGGAAGCCGCCGCGGATCTACTGTCGACCTTCGCGGGTATTTTTTCCGCAGATATGGTTCAGAAAGGCTTCTCGCTTTTGGGAGGTAAGATTGGGGAACGAATCGCTTCGCCGGTAGTTACGCTTCGTGATGACGCGAGGGCAGAAGGGTCGATCGCCGGAATTCCATTTGATTCCGAGGGTGTGGCGACGAAGAATAAGGTCCTTGTCGAGAACGGAGTTCTGAAGGGATTCTTACACAATCGCAAGACAGCTGCCAAGGAGAATAGCGAATCCACAGGAAACGGTTTCCGCAGTGGTTTCAAGGGTTCCATCGGCGTAGGGGCGACCAATTTCTATATCCTTCCCGGGGAGAAAGATTTAGCTGCGCTTATTCAACAAGCCGGGAACGGCGTTTATCTCAAAGAACTGTCCGGGCTTCACGCGGGAACGAACGTTGTCTCCGGTGATTTCTCGCTGTCCTGCGAGGGATTTGTGATCGCGGACGGACGGATCGGAAGAGCTGTAGACCAAATCACGATCGCCGAGAATTTTTTCGCGTTACTCATGAAGATTCGCGAAGTCGGGTCTGACCAATATTTTCAGATTCCCTCGGACTCCGGATCGACCGGCTGCCCGAGTCTTCTTCTGGAGAATATCGCGATCAGCGGGGAGTGATCCCCAAGCCATGCGCGGATGCGTTGCTCCTTAGAGAACCTTTGGCTTCGAACGGTGTTGACGGTGATTTCTGGCTCTTTGGAATCGGACATAGAGGATGATGACAAAGAACAGAACCGCCATTAACACAAGAACAATCCCGACGCGAAAAATAATCTGGCCGATTTCTTCCATCGTAAGTGGCTTCGCATCTGCCGCCGCCTGATGTGTCGCCGCTGCTTCATCGGTACAAATGGTAACACGTAAACTCCCGAGAGTCTCTTTGCTGCCATCCGAGAAGCTGCGCAGTAACGGAAGATCCAGAACTTGAACCGATTCGTTCGCCTGAATGACCGCGGTACTGACATCGATGGCATCCGTGTATCCGCCGGCAAGCCTCTCCGAACGTATCGTCAGGTAAGGGATAACGGAGAGATTTAGTTCGGTGATGCACAGTTCATACCCGGCAGCGGATATGCTGGATGTTATCTGGTCCGCAACTCCCGTCTGCATTGAGGAGAAATCCTCCGGGCGTATCATCACAGAACTGTATGTGGCAAAGCCGTAATCAAATAGTGAAATCAGATTCTCATAACGTACGTTGGATGAAGGCGCGCCGAGAATTACCGCGATCAGCGTCCGGTGATTGCTCCTGGCTGCCGCGGTAATCGTGTAGCCGGACAGATCCGTGAAACCGGTCTTGCCGCCGATGTATTTGTCATAGGCGTACGTGGAGGTCGAGATGAATTTATTACCGTTCTTGAGGGTCAACGGCTCCAGGCGCTTATTGGTCGGAGGCATGGTATAGTTTGCCAACATAGAGATCTTCTGATAGGAATCATGCTTCATCGCTTCGGCCATAATCAAGGCCATGTCATGTGCGGATGTGACGTGTAAAGGATCCGCAAAGCCGTACGGGTTCGTAAAGTTCGTCGCATTGCAACCGAGTTCGACGGCGCGAAGGTTCATCATTTCGGAGAATCCTTCCACGGTGCCGCCCATATGGATCGCCAGAGCCATGGCTGCGTCATTGGCTGACTTGACGATGGATGCAGAAATCGCCTCTTCAACGGTGATCTCCTCGCCTTCGACAAGGCCGATCCGGACGTAATCCTCGGGTATGCTCTCGTACATCTCTCTTGTGACGGTAATCGTCTCCTGCATATCAAGCTTCTCGAAAGCGAGAAGAACGGTCATCACTTTTGTGATACTGGCGGGAGGAAGCGGTGTATCCGGTGATTTGCCGAGAAGAAATGTTCCGGACTCCGCGTCATAGAGAATATAGGCGTTCGCGTCGACAGACGGTGCGCCCTCGCCGAGAGGATCAAACAAATTCGTAACACCGTTGTCCCCCGCCGGTGTAGGCTCGACAATTGTCGATTTTACGATGACGGATGGAGTTGTCGTCTCTGCGTTCGACGGTAAGGACTCATTCCCGGCCGTGCTTTGAACGGAAGATGTAGATGAGGTATCGCTTGGATTGCCTTCGCCGACGGATGACGTGAAGCCCGTGGCAGCAAACAACGTGAATAGCAAAAGAAGAAAAACGGCAATCGGGCGTGTGAAGAATCTATGGAATTCTGCGGGATGCATCGACGCTGTATTGCAACGGTTCCCGTAACGAGATTGATGATTCAAAATGGTAAACCTCCCAAACCTGCTTCCCCTATTGTACAACAAGATTAACATTCACAAAACCTCACGCTTTCTGCTATGATAGCAGTATTAAGAAATCGAGGTGCACCGATTGGCTATACAGTATTTGCTCTCCTCCGATCTTCGCGATCAAAGGGAGTATTCTGATGCATTGCGTCAATATTTTCACGAAAAAGCAGAAGAACGCGGATACCCGTTTACCTACGCGATCCGAACCTACGGCTGCCAGCTCAACGAGTCGGACAGCGAGAAGCTTGCGGGACTTCTTCGGGAAATGACCTTTGAACCGGCTTCGACTGATGATGCGGATATCGTTATCTTTAACACCTGCAGCGTGCGTGAGAACGCGAATGACCGTCTCTTCGGCAACCTCGGAGTGCTGAAGGCCGCCAAACGCAAGAATCCGTCGATGATGGTTGCCGTTTGCGGTTGCATGATGAAGCAGGACGAGAACGTCGAACGCATCCGAAAGAGTTTCGGCTTTGTCGATTTGCTCTTCGGTCCGCAGGATATTCATCGCATTCCCGAATTTATCTACAGTCGGATTTTTCGCGAAAAGAAGCGCTACGAGGTATCGGAGACGGACTTCATTGTCGATGACACAGATCTCCCGATCCAGCGCGAACGTCGTTTTCGAGCGTTAGTTCCGATCATGTACGGATGCAACAACTTCTGTACGTATTGTATCGTACCCTATACGCGCGGTCGCGAACGTTCCCGGCCCTTTGAGAAGATCATGGAAGAGGTTACGGAACTTGCAGCCGAGGGTTTCAAAGAAATTCTTCTTCTCGGGCAGAATGTGAATTCGTATGGACTCGATCAACCCGGTTCTCCGGATTTCGGAGATATCCTGGAGGCTGTATCCCGGGTCCCGGGAATCTCTCGCGTGCGGTTTATGACCTCGCATCCGAAGGATCTCTCGCATCGTATTATCGACATTATGGCCGACAGCCCAACAATTGAGAAGCACCTGCATTTGCCACTCCAGTCCGGAAGCGACAAGGTTCTTCGCGAGATGAATCGTCACTATACCAGGGAGCAGTTTCTTGAGACCGCGATGTATTTTCGCGAAAAAGTACCGGATGGAACGATTACCACAGATATTATCGTCGGATTTCCGCATGAGTCAGAAGATGATTTTCTTGACACACTCTCCGTGATGGAGAAGGTCCGTTTCGATGCCGCGTTTACCTTCCAGTACTCGCCGCGTCCGGGAACCCCCGCGGCGACGATGGAGGGCCAGATTGATAAAGACGTCGTAACCGAGAGATTCTCGAGGCTTCTGGACATGCAGAATCGCCACTGTTTCGAATCCGGTCTCAGCGTTGTCGGATCTGTCGAGGAAGTGCTGATTGAAGGGAAAAGCGAGACGGCTGACCATATCCTATCCGGCAGAACGCGATCCAATCGACTGGTGAACTTCCGTTTGCCGGATCAGACCATGTTGCCAGATCAGACGCTTCTTTCTGACGCAACGACACTCTATGGTGATATTCTGGAAGGCGCACTCTGCTATGTGAAGATCACGGGCGCGCGCCCGTACTCACTCGAAGGAATTCTGGAGAGTTTCATTTATGAGCAGTGATTCGACACATCTTACCTATGCGACGGCGGATCGGACTCGATTGACTCCGATGATGCTTCAGTATCTCGAGCAAAAGGACAAGATTCCCGACGCGATCTTGATGTTTCGCCTCGGCGATTTCTATGAGATGTTTTTCGATGACGCGATTACCGCCTCGAAGGAACTGGAACTCGCTCTGACGGGAAGAGATTGTGGTCTCGATCAGCGAGCTCCGATGTGCGGCGTTCCCCATCATGCTGCCCAGAACTATATGCAGAAGCTCGTTGCCCGCGGATACAAGGTAGCGATCTGTGATCAGATGGAAGATCCGGCGATCGCAAAAGGTATCGTTAAGCGGGGAATCACTCGCGTACTCACACCGGGAACGATACTTGATTCGACAGCCCTTGAGGATAAGAAGAATAATTTCCTTCTTTGTGTTTACAAAATGGGCATGCAGTACGGTATCGCTGCCGCCGATTTGACGACGGGTGTTTTCGAGGCGATTCGTCTGGTTACCGGAAATACCGCGGGCAGACTTCTGAATCAGGTCGCGCGCTATGCTCCGTCTGAGATCATCTGCAACAAGGCCTTTGTCAATGATCCCGCATGCTCGAGTCTGTCGAATGCGCTTCAGGTCATGATCACCGTTCGGCCAGATGAGGAATTTGACACGGATCGTCTGCTTGAATACAAAACCAAGGTTGAGACAAAGAAATCAAAATCAGACTCTTCATGGACGATGGATAAGGTCTATGATTCGCTTTATCAGAAGGCGGCAAATGCCGTACTTTGCTATTTAGAAGAGACACAGCAGTGTCATATCTCGCATCTCCACGATCTGGTTCTTGTTCGAATAGAAGAGACGATGGAGCTTGACCAGGCAACAAGAAGAAACCTGGAGATCACCGAGACCATCCGCTCCAAGTCCTTCGCTGGAAGTCTTCTTTGGTCGATAGATCGCACCAAAACCGCGATGGGAGGACGTTTGTTACGACGGTGGATGGAGCAACCCCTATTGTCTCTTGAGGATATAAAGATGCGTCAGCAATCCGTATCCGAGGCGAAGGAGGCATTTCTTCTGCGAAGTGAAATTCGTGAAGTGATCACCGGAATTCACGATCTCGAACGTTTGACGTCACGCATCGCTCTCGGATCGGTGAACGCGCGCGACTTGATAGCGTTACGTAACTCCCTGGATAAGCTCCCGATGATAAAGGAACTGGTTGTGAGGTTCACGCAGGGTATGTTTCCCGAGATCATCAGCTCCTTTGACTGCCTTATTGATATTGCATCCATGCTCCATGAGACGATCGCGGATGATCCGCCGATCAGTATCAAAGAGGGGAATCTCCTGCGTACCGGATGGAATGCAGAGGTAGATCGACTGCGTGTCGCTTCGACCGACGGGAAGAGTCTCATCCTTGCCGTCGAGGCGAAGGAGAAGGAGAGAACCGGTATCCGTACGATGAAGGTCGGTTATAACCGGGTTTTCGGATACTATCTCGAGGTTTCCAAGGGTAGCGTGGCATCGGTACCCGATGATTTTATCCGCAAACAGACGCTGGCAAACGGCGAGCGATATGTGACCGAGGAACTGAAGGCGATCGAGAGTGATATTCTGGGTGCGGAACAACGACTGCTCGCACTTGAATACGAATTGTTCGTCGACATTCGGTCGAATGTCGCGAAAGAGACGCATCGCCTTCAAGGCACGGCGCAGGCGGTGGCCATGATCGATGTCCTTCTGGCACTCGGTGAACTCGCGGATCGCGAGAAATATGTATGCCCGGAATTAACCGAGGAACAAGTCCTTCTGATCGAAGGCGGCAGACATCCGGTCGTCGAGAAGATGATGGATGCGAGAAGTTTCGTTCCGAATGATACGATGATCGATCTGGAGACACGTCGGATCATGATTTTGACGGGACCGAACATGGCCGGCAAATCGACGTATATGCGACAGGTTGCGCTGATCGTTCTCCTCGCACAGATCGGGAGCTTTGTCCCGGCAAACCGTGCGGTCATCGGCATCGCGGACAGAATCTTCACGAGAATCGGTGCTTCCGACGATCTGACCTCCGGTCAATCGACATTTATGGTGGAGATGAATGAGGTTGCAACGATTCTTCGCAATGCGACGCGACGCAGTCTCCTTCTGCTCGATGAGGTCGGTCGAGGAACGAGTACGTACGACGGACTTTCGATCGCGTGGGCGATTCTGGAATTCTTAGGCGATCGCAATGTCATCTTCGCACGAACACTTTTCGCGACCCATTATCATGAATTGAACATGCTCGAGAAACAACTGCGTGGCATATTTAACTGTCATGTCGAGGTCGACGAGAGAGAAGGCGAGGTTATCTTCCTGCATCGGATCAGTGACGGCGGGACCGATGACAGCTATGGTATCGAGGTCGCTCGTCTTGCGGGGGTGCCGATGGAGGTCGTCGACCGTGCGAAGGAAATCCTTACGGTTCTGGAGCAGGAGAAACGTATCGCAGGTGCGCCGATCAGCGAGAGATTCACCGAAGAGGGAGAACCTGTGGGCGTTGATCCGATGGAAGGCCAGTTAGCGCTGTTTCCGGCGAAATCTTCCTATTCAAAACGGGAGGATTCGATCCGTTCGGACCTCCGATCCCTTGATATTTCTCAAATGACACCGCTTGAAGCGATGAACACGCTCTATGCCTTCATCGAGAAGGCCAAGGATAAAGAGATCGGATCCTAAGGAGGTCGTTATGGGAAGAATTCATCTTCTGGACGAGGCAACCGCGAACGGTATCGCTGCGGGTGAGGTCGTCGAGCGTCCGTCCTCTGTCGTAAAGGAACTTGTCGAGAACGCGGTTGATGCCGGAGCCACGACCGTTACGGTAGAGATTGACGGCGGTGGCATTACCTTGATCCGTGTCACCGATGACGGCTGCGGAATGGAAGAAGACGATGCGCGCATGGCATTTCAGATCCATGCAACCAGTAAACTTCAAACGCTCGAGGATCTGTTTACGCTTCACACTATGGGGTTTCGCGGCGAAGCACTCGCCAGCATTTCTGCGGTTTCTCGCGTTCGCCTTCAGACGTGTCGGCACGGGGATGACTTTGGAACGCAGGTGGAAATCGAAGCCGGCCGTTTCGTAAATATGTCTCGCGTCGGCGGTCCGGCCGGGACGCGAGTTGAGGTGAGAGATCTTTTCTTCAATCTTCCCGCACGGTATAAGTTCCTGAAGAAGGATCAGACGGAGGCACAATACGTCATACAATTGATGGAAAGATTTGCGCTCATTCGTCCGGACGTCTCCTTTCGTATGATCAATCACGGGAAGGAGATGATGAACACCCCGGGAAACGGCGACAAGGTTTCTGCCCTCTACAGCATTTATGGGAAGAAAATCGTAGATGCGTGCCTTCCGATGACAAGTGCTTTCGGAGAATTAAACGTCGACGGATTCGTCGGGCGGCCGGAGATCGCCAGAAACAGCCGGTCGGAACAGACGATATTCGTCAATGATCGACTTGTTAAATCCAGAGTTATCACTTCGGCGATTGATGAGGCATACAGAACCATGCTGATGAAAGGAAAGTATCCCTTTATCATCCTGTCGATCTTTGTGCCCTCTCATCTTATTGATGTAAATGTTCATCCGCAAAAATCCGAAGTTCGTTTCTGGAATGACGGGGAAGTTTTTCGCGCAGTATTTCACTCGATACAGAACACCTTGCTGTCGTCGACGCATGTCGCTGAACCGGAAGTCATGAAGGCTTTCACACCTGTTGATTTATTGGAGAAGAAGGGAGGGGTCGAACGATCTGAGGCTAACATCGTGCTCCCCTCGACAGATTCCACAGTCAATTCGTTACCAAATCGGCCGTCGTATGTTCCGCAACCGGCGGTAACTCTTCCCGAGAAACCTTCCATTACCTATCCGGTTCAGACGAATCTTTCTTTGTCCATTACGGAGCAGGGAACAGGTTCTGTGCATAAGAAAGCTGAGTCATCTTTAGAACGCGACGAGGACGATGCCTATCGCACGAGATTCGGTTTCAGTGTTACGGATTTAGCGGAGTCTCGTGTCATCGGCACTTTGTTCTCAACCTATATTCTTCTGGAACACAAGGATCAACTTATTCTCATCGATCAGCACGCGGCGCACGAGAAGATTCTTTTCGAGGAATTGACGCGAAAAATGGCGCGGGAAGATCAGAAATTACCTGTACAAACATTACTGCTGCCGGAAATCATTCGCCTCTCTTCCTCGGAAGTTGTCATTCTGGAAGGTCACTCGGAGGAGTTCGAGCGACTCGGCTTTGCCTTTGAATGGCTCGGGAATAAAGAGATCATCCTTCGTGAAGTGCCCGGAATATCCGTTAAGTATTCGCCACAGAATGCTTTTCGAGCAATCCTGGATACGCTGGCCGGAGAGAAGCGTCACGACACGGACAAAGATCTGATCCGGGTACTCGCAACCGCCGCCTGCAAAGCCGCGGTTAAAGGGCACGATCATCTGGATGATATCGAGATCCAAGCCCTGATGGATCAACTTGTTCTTTTGCAGAATCCGTATCATTGTCCGCATGGACGTCCGATTATGATTCGAATGACCAGAAAGGATCTGGAGAAGGAATTTAAACGTATCATATGATCAATATTGAGAATTGGGTCGCGCCCTATCGAAAAATTCCGATCATTTGCGGACCGACGGCCAGTGGCAAGAGCTCTCTGGCTTTGCGTGTCTGCCGCGAGATCTCCGGCGAGCTGATGTCGATGGACTCGATGCAGGTATACCGCGGTATGGATATCGGAACGGCCAAAGCTTCAACAGAAGAGCAGGCACAGGTTCCTCATCACCTGCTGGACTTGGTAGAACCGACAACCGACTACTCACCCGTTCAATATCTCACGTCAGCTTATCAGGCGATCGACATCGTTCTGCAGACGGGCAAGCTTCCGGTATTCTGCGGGGGAACCGGTCAATACGCTTCCGCATTATCATTGGGGATTGAGTATGTTCCGGTGGAGATTGATCCCTTCATCCGCGAAAAGCTACGGATCGAGATACAGGACAAGGGTCCGGAAGCCTTGTACGAGGAGCTGCGCCGAGTCGATCCTCTGTCAGCGGAGAAGATTCACCCGAATAATGCGAAGCGCCTCTTGCGCGCGATGGAAATATATCGACAGACCGGACGGAGCAAAACCGAATTCGATGCGGAATCAACGAAGTCCGGCCCGAGGTATCCTTTTGCCGTGTTTGTGATCGAAAGGCCGCGAGAGGAACTGTACAGACGCATCGATCAGCGCGTTGATCAGATGATCACAGACGGGCTCGTCGAGGAAGCGACGAAACTGTACCTGGAATACGCACATCTATCTTCGACTTCCAAACAGGCCATCGGATATAAAGAGTTATTCCAGTACTTCGCCCAAGAGATTTCGCTCGATGAGGCGATTGATCTTATCAAGAAGAACACGCGCAATTACGCCAAACGCCAGATAACCTGGTTTTCGCATATGAAGGATGTGACGGTGATTTCTGCGAACGATGTAGAGACAATCCTACATGTCATTCGTGAGTGAATGAAAGAAAATTTCGAAAATTCGTATATATCATATAGTTATTACTTGGTAAATCATGTAATCTTCAGATATTCTACATGAAATGAGGATAAAATGATGTACCATCAACCGGCGATGAAAAGAGTCCCGACATTATTTGAAACAGGGGAGAGACGCCCGGGAATTTCTCGTGACCCGATGGTTCCCGAAGCGAAAGGTGCATTCAAGAGCGCCAATCTGCAGGAGATCTTCCTGAACAACTGTCGTAAGAATGAGAACCGAATACGTGTTGAGTTACTGCGAGGTGAGTCGAGAACCGGCAGAATTGTCGGCTTCGACAGCCAGTCTGTCATACTCGCCGATGAATTATCCCAGTATCTGATTTATAAGAGTGCAATCTCCTGTGTGATTCCGGAAGAACCTGTGCAGTATATCTTCAACGAGATCCACCGGAGAGATGAGATCTATGACACATATGGGAATGATTTACACATGCGATCGGAAAAGCCCCGCAACGATGCCTAGGATCTGGCAATCTTCACGGTCAAATGGGATGGGCGAATAGGCGGGATTCTCCGGCTGAAGGAACATGTGGCCGTCAATCGATCGCAGTGTCTTGACGGTCGCTTCTTCTCCGACACGTGCGACAATAATCTGGCCGATCGCAGCGGCATTCTGCTTGCGAACGACAACATAATCACCATTAAGAATGTGCGCGTTGATCATGCTGTCACCACGCACCTTAAGAACAAAATGATCCTCCGGAGTATACATATCGGAGGAGAAGGGGAGTGTTCGCTCAATATTCTCCACGGCAAGGATCGGTAGTCCTGCGGTGATCGTTCCGACGACAGGCAAGTTCGTCACATTCTCATCGTTCAACTCGGGAACGATGATCGCACGCCGCTTGCCCGGAGAGTAGAGTATGCGACCCTGGTCTTGCAGACGCTTCAAATGGGAATGAATTGTAGAGGTGGACTTAACGCCGATACCGGTACAGATCTCGCGTACCGAAGGGGGGTAGCCTTCCTTGCGGATGTGATCGACCAGGAATTCATAAACGAGCTCGATCGTCTGATCAAGATTGCTGCGGGTAAAACGCTTCTTCTGGTCCACAAGCATAACCTCCATCGAAAAAATCTTCTATAAACTATCCTAACATTTGTTCTGTTTTGTGTCAAACGATTGTTCGTTTATGCGAGAATTGATCTGATCTTGCAGTCATTGTGATATAATCACAGTAGTCAAAACAGCGGAGGATCATATGGATACCGGACCAGACGATCAGAGACAAGAAGTCTTTACGGATTCGACCGAACGTCATCGTGCGCCTGTTGTGGTTTTCTTTTCTGAACTTGCAGGTTCAATTCTTCGTACAACCAAGCGGTTTTTCAAGAATCTGATACCGTCAATTCGAAATAAATATCGGAGATGGCGTAATGAGAGGAATCGGTTGCCGAAGCGAACCACAAGAAGCAAAGCATATCTTCTGGTGGGTTACACGACGAAGGAACATATCGATAAGCGTTATCGTGCGATGAAGCTCCAGAATATCATTCGCGTCGTTTTTTTGATTAGTATTTTGGTTCTGACCATTTATGTTCTTCAGAAATGGCTGAATCCTTTCGGGAATACCGACGAGTTGAAACAGATCATCGGTATTGAAGGCATTGATGAATTGACGGAAGAAGATCCGTTTTCTAAGAATGCGAATTCGGAGAACATTCTGATCAAAGACAATAGTGTTCAGGTGACGGTGCCTTCCTCATCAGGTGAATCAAGCAGTGAGATATTGCCGACGGCAAGTTAAGAGAAGAGCCTCCCTTGGAGGTTCATTTTCCGTAAAATCGAATTAAACAAAATGAAAGTTTTGTGTAACAAAGAGGAGGTGAAATTACAAAAAAAGACCTGCCGGTTATGCCGACAGGCCTTTTCGCATTCACGTAGGATACAAACCCAGTATCTTGCAATCAGCGTTCTTATGTGACCGCGCATGAGCCACTGGAAATGTTTCCGGCGATGATTGGATCATTTCATTCATTTCTATTCAACACGATGAATTTCCAGTATCCATGCTTACGCGTTTATCATGCGATTAACTGCGCTTACAACAGCACGCAACGAAGATTTCGAGACAGAACTTGAGATTCCTGCACCGAGGATTTTTCTCTGACCGTCGGTCTCAATTTCTACATATGTGATAGCCGCCGAATCGGAACCGCTTTGCATGGCGTGCTCGTGGTATGTCGTAATGGTTATCGGCTTTCCGATCTCCTTGGTTAACGCATGACAGAACGCGTCAAGTAAACCGTTTCCTTCGCCGTTTACCGTAACGAAGTCATTACCGAAAGCCAGCTTAGCACTCATCAAGACGCGATTCTCTTCATTGGACTCCTCGCGATATGTGATCAATTCATAAGGATTCTTGATATTGACATATTTATCATCGAACAATTTGAAGATTTCGGAAGGGAGGAGCTCCGCTTGTTTTTCGTCCGAAACCACGGTACAGACGGCTCCGAAATCCTTCTGGAAACTTTTCGGAAGGAAGAGGCCGAAATTGGTCTCGAGGATATAGGCGACTCCTCCCTTGCCGGACTGGCTGTTGATTCGGATGATCGGGTCGTAGCTTCTGCCGACGTCCTTGGGATCGATCGGAAGATACGGAACCTCCCAGTGATCCGGATGCTGCTTCATCTTGACAAGACCCTTCTTGATCGCGTCCTGATGAGAGCCCGAGAAGGCCGTAAATACAAGGCGTCCTGCCCAGGGATGTCTCGGAGGGACCTTAAGTCCGGTGCACTCTTCGTATACGGCGACGATCTGATTGATATCCGAGAAATCGAGCTCCGGATCGATGCCGTGCATGAAGAGATTCATTCCGATCGTGAGAAGATCGGCATTTCCGGTCCTCTCCCCGTTCCCGAAAAGCGTGCCCTCCACCCTGTCCGCTCCGGCGAGAATACCGAGCTCGGATGCTGCAACCGCCGTTCCGCGGTCATTGTGGGTGTGGATGGAAACAATCGTCTCCTCCCTCCATCTGGTGTTCTTACAATAGTATTCAACCTGATCCGCGAAAACATTCGGAGAAGCCAGTTCAACCGTGTTCGGAAGATTGATAATCGCTCTTTTGTCCTTCGTCGGCTGCCATACATCGAGTACCGCATCGCAGATCTCGACCGCAAAATCCGACTCCGTTCCCGAGAAACTCTCCGGAGAATACTCGAAAAACCACTCGGTCCGGCTGTCGTCTTTCTCGACCTGTTCGCGTACCATTTTCGCGCCGGCGACCGCAAGATCAATACACTCTTTACGGCCGAAACCAAAGACGACATCTCGCTGCAATGTCGAGGTTGAATTATATAGATGTACGACGGCCTTGGGTGCTCCGCGCAATGCTTCGATGGTTCTCGCGATAATATGCTCTCTGGACTGTGTGAGAACCTGAATCGCAACATCCTCGGGAATGAGATTGTTATCGATCAGATAACGCGTGAACTCGAACTCCGTGTCGGAAGCCGCTGGGAAGCCGATCTCAATCGTCTTGAATCCGACATCGACAAGAAATTGAAAAAACTGGAGTTTCTGGGAGAGGTTCATCGGAACCTCAAGAGCCTGGTTTCCGTCGCGCAAATCAACACTGCACCAGATCGGGGCTTTCTCTAGACGCTTGTTCGGCCACTCGCGGTTCTGAATCGGAATGTCCGGAAATGCTCTGTATCTGTCATACTTCATCTTCATATTCATGTTTTTTCTCCTTTGAAACCTTTCGTTTGTTCCCGGCGTATCTCATCACACATTTCGCTCTCAGAGCATAAAAAAACCTCCCGTCTCTACGTTCTAGAGACGAAAGGTAAACTTCCGCGGTACCACTCTGATTCATCTGCCATGCAGATGCCCCTTATCGGATACGGGGAAATGAATCCCGATACCCTGCCGCTGTAACGGTCGGCGATCCGACTCCATCTACTACGCATCCGTTCGCCGGATACCGTTCAATAAGCGCACTCCGAGGCCAGTTCTGAAGGACCAAACGATCTGCCTCGCACCGAACGGCAGCTCTCTGTATCGTTGCTTCCTACGTAATATTCCTCTTCATCGTGTTTGGTGACCTGATTCAATTGAAAAGTTGCAGGAATCATTCCATTACAGAAATAATTCGTACGTTAAAAATAGCACATCGAAAAGCAAAGCGTCAAGCGGAAATTCTGAAGAATTATTTCGTAAAACAGACCATTTCATTTGATGCGTGACATATCATACAAGATCCGATACAAGTTTCTTAAAGAGATTGCCCCGCTCCTCAAAGTGGCGGAAGCGATCATAACTGGTTCCGACCGGAGATAAGATGACAATTTCTCCCTCGTGAGCCATGCCTCTTGCCCGCTCCAAAGCTTCCGGATAGGAATCCACGGTGATCACTTGATAGCTTCTTCCCTCCGACTCCTTCTGAAGAGATTCCTCAATCAGCGGTGCGTTCGCTCCGCAGAGAACGATTCGATCACAAACACGAAGAATCGCATCGCCGAGCCCGGTGTAATCACATTTCTTATCTGCTCCGCCGGCTATCAGAACACCCTTCTCACCGCGCGACTCCAGAGCCCGCATCGTATTGATGGTCCGGTTCGGGCTCGTGTCGATGGAACTGTTGTAGTACCGAACACCGTCAAGCATCCGGACCAGTTCGATCCGATGTTCAACTCCTCCGAAATTCTTCGCGACCGAGGCGATATGCTCCGGCCTCACGTATGGGATGACGGCCGCCGTTGCAGCGAGATAATTCTCTACATTATGCATGCCGGGTATAAGAATCTCATCGAGCCGTACGACTGAAGTTGCCGTCTGCCCATCAACATACGATATCGAACCGGCGAGAATTGTCGCCCGCTCGATTGCAGCCAAGGGTCTCGGCGTGATTTCCTTCTCCGGATTTTTCGCGAAAAATACGACGGTACCCCTGGATTTCTCCGCCATAGATCGGGTAATCTCATTCTCGGCATTGAGAACCAGTCGCCCCATAAAGGACTGATTGCGGAAGATATTCATCTTTGAGGAGATATATTCGTCATAGTCGCGATGTACATCCAGATGGTTGGGCGTTACATTCGTAACCACAGCCACATCCGCGCTTCTTGCCATGGTAATCAACTGAAAGGAGGACAATTCCAAAACGACCATATCCTCCGCCCGAATATCACTGATGCGGTCCAGTAGGGGGGTTCCGATATTGCCTCCGATATGTACACGATACCCTGCCTCGGCGAGAATCTTAGCGATCAGCGTCGTCGTTGTCGTCTTCCCATCACTTCCGGTCACGGCAAAGATCTTCGCCGGACAGAGCTCCATGAAGACCTCCATCTCCGAAGTCAGAACAGCGCCGCGAGCGACGGCGGCACGTAACTCGGGAACATCCGGTCGCATCTTCGGCGTACGGAAAATCAATTCAAAGTCGCCGGAGGGCAATTCGTTCAGATAATTCTCTCCGACAGACCAATGGATATGTATGCCGTCACGCTCGAAATCAGCCCTTGTTCTTGACAAGACGGGATCATTCTCCGGCAGCGCGTCAAAAGCGGTAATATCGGCTCCCAGGGCGTGTATATAGCGAATCAACGGGCGGTTCGAGATGCCGACACCGAGGACAGCTACTCTTCTCCCCTGCATGAATGTATAGAATTCGTCAAGTTTGCGATCCATAGTCATCTCCTGTGCAGAAAAATGTGGCGAAGATATTGTATCACTTAATGCGATTCGGTGGGTGCATCTTTGTGTTTATTCGTGATAGCCCGATAGACAAGAAGTCCGATTCCACTCAGGATGATCGTGATGATAAATACTGCGATCGCAAAATCGTAATTCTCCATGCCAATCGCTTCGCCTCCGATCGTCGACGTTATTACCGACGGAATCCGAGCGATCAAAGATATCAGGAAGAACTCCCACCAACGCATCGGTGTCAAACCGATGATATAGGCGATAAGGTCCTTCGGTGTGCCCGGTATGAAGAACATGATAAATACGATAAAATTCAGACGTTTATGATTTTTCAGAAAGGAGAGTGATTCAATCTTCTCTTTCGGGAAAAAAGCTTCAACCGCCAGTATCCCGACCTTGCTGACAAAGAAATACACGAGAAGACTCCCGATTGCCTGGCCGATCAGGCATAGCACAGTTCCTTCCAGTGCTCCAAACGCATAGCCTGCGACGATCTCCAAAGGCTCACCGGGAATAAGTGCGATAAGAACCTGGACCACCATCATTCCTACGAAAATCACCTTGCCGGAAAATCCGTAAGAAGATACCCAAAGACGGAAACTCTCGGGATCATTTACAAACTTCAACATCGGCTCACCGACGAGAAAAAACGCGATAATAATGAATAAGACAAAGCCGATCGTTGCGGCAAGGCTGATGATTTTCTTCTTTTGTTCAGGAGTTTTATGTGACAGCATGAAGTGTAATCCTTTCTGTTTATAACACGAAAACATCATATCACAGATGGACATTATCTCCGCTGTGACCGATCATAATTTTTAGCGAATTCACTTGCAATTTGTGGCCTGATCTAGTAATATAACTTCTGTTCGCGGGAATGGTGGAATTGGCAGACGCGCTAGCTTCAGGTGCTAGTGATCGAAAGGTCGTGCAGGTTCAAGTCCTGTTTCCCGCACCAGAAGGAAGTTCGATTTTCGGATCGAACTTCTTTTTTTGCGTCGCAAAAAGAGAAACCCGCAGAGTTTATTGAGTTATCTCATGTCGATAACTCAACAAAGCGCTACGAGTCCCTGGAGGGGGGCTAGGGTGACCGGCCGTAACTTTACTTACTGCGTTTTCTGGAACAGATAACGCTCTGAAGGACTATGAAGAAGCAAAGCATCGCCGCGCGTGTGATCTGCGGCCACCACGGATCCTGGCTGCCAATCGCCGTAACGACGAGAAGAGCAATTCCTGCAGTCAATACGCCGAACAAGGTGCCAAAGACATTGCCGACACCACCCGTAAGAAGTGTACCTCCGATAATGGAGGCTGCGATCGCATCCATCTCAAGACCGGTTGCCTGTTGCACGGATCCTGAACGCGTGTGGAACAGATAGAGGAAACCGCCGATTCCGGCGAGAAGACCACAAACTAGGTGCGCAAGAAACTTCGTTTTTTTCACATTGATACCGAGAGTCAACGCACTCTGTGCATTTCCGCCTACGGCATAGAAATTTCGTCCAAGCTTGGTTTTTTTCAAGAACCAAATCATAAAGACAACGATAATGAGAGCAACGATGACACCGTATTCCAGCTTCGACTGGATGAACATCCCTTTCTTATTGACGTCGCCAAGGAAAGGAATCTGAATTCTGGCGCCGGACAATGCTTCAAAGCCTACATTTGCCACTTGGATCTGATTTACCTCAATGAGAGCAACCAGACCGCGACCAAGAAACATTCCGGCCAGCGTGACGATAAAGGGCTGCATCTCCATGTAGGCAATCAGAAATCCTTGTACAGAACCAAAGACAACTCCTATGGCGAGTGCGAGCAGTAACGATGTGAAGAAGTCAAAGCCATAATTGTTGAGACAAACGATACAAGCAGTACAGATGAGTGCCGTTGATCCTCCGACGGAGATGTCGATGCTGCCGGTGATCATGACGACCGACAGGCCGCACGCGATGACAATCAAAGCCGCATTCTCATTAAACAAGTTGAAGAACATCTGTATTTTGTCAAATCCCTTATCACCAAGAAATATGATGGCAAGAGCGTAGATCACGATAAATAAAGATACTGTGATCATCAGGAGAAAAGAGGTGTCCGTCGGAGCCACTCTCTTCATCAGTTTCTTCCGGAATGTCGCGATGCCTTCATCTCCGGTACGCAGGCTGTTACTTTTTGTCGTCATATCACCCACGCTCCTTTCCATTTACGCCTGCCGGTTTGAGCACGGAGACGCGATTCTTGAAGAAGTCCTTCACCAGAGGAGTCTGGATGATGACGAGGACGATAATAATAACTGCCTTGAATACGGGTACGGCATTCGTATTTACGTTGAGCGTTGTCAGCATCGAGGTCAAGGTCTGTATGGTATACGCTCCGATGATGGAACCCGCCATACGGAATTTTCCTCCGCCCAGGGAGTTGCCGCCGAGCGCAACCGCAAGAATAACATCCATCTCGATGCTGGGAACGATCGTATACGGATTCACAGTCTGAACTCTGCTTGCCTGAACAAATCCGGCGATACCAACGCAGAGGCCGAGCACGACATAGGTCATGAATTTGATCTGTGCGGGATTCAAACCGTTCAGACTCGATGCTTTATCATTGATACCTACCGCACGGGTATAGAGCCCAAGATTGGTCTTCTTTAATGCAATGATTGTGATAATAAGTACGACGATCGTGATCATGATCGGAACCGGGATCGGAAAGCCCGGGATAAAATTCCCGTAATAACCAAAGGACTCCACGGCCTTGGGTTTGAGGCCGCCCATCGCCATGGATCCTAAGGATCGGCCGGCGGTAAAGAGGATCAACGTGGCTACCATTGGTTGGATGTTGAATTTTGCGACGAGAAGACCGTTAAACGCTCCGCAAGCCATGCCGGCGAGACAGCCAAGCAACAAAGCGACAATAACCGGCGCATGCAATTCTGTCGGTTGTGTCTCTGTGCCGCAGAGGACACGCATGATGACGCCGCCGACGATGGCGACGGTCGCGCCGACGCTGATATCCTGTCCGCGAGAAGATGAAGTAACCAGCGTCATTCCGATGGCAAGAATCACAAGTTCCGTGGCATTGGAGAGAATATTGATGATATTTCCCACCAGAACCGGATTCCCGGCGCTGTCTTTACTGATGTCTACGGTAAGAAATCCGGGATTAATAAAGACATTCAGGAGTAGGAGCAGCAGGAGAAACACAATCGGAATAAATAAACCGTGTTTGGGTACGGATCGAAGAACGGATGAGATTCGACCCGCATCGAGCCTGTTACTGTTGCTTTGCATCTTCACTCACACTCCCCGCAATCGTATGCATGATTTTTTTCTGTGTTAAGTCATCTCCGGTGAGTTCCCCTACGACATAGAGATCACGCATGATAATCAATCGTGAACAGGTTCGAAGCATTTCTTCGATCTCCGAAGAGATAAAGGTAATGCTCATGCCTTCCGATGCGAGTTTAAGGACGAGCTTCTGAATCTCGACCTTGGTTCCGACATCAATTCCTCGCGTAGGTTCATCAAGAATAAGATAGTCCGGGTGTGTCAGGAGCCAACGGGCAAGAATAACCTTCTGTTGGTTTCCGCCGGAAAGCGAATTGATCGGCGTGTCCGCGGAAGGCGTCTTAATTCCAAGAAGGGCGATATACTCGTCGGCAAAGGCCTGCGCCTGTGCTGTCGTAAACGGCCGGAAGAATCCGCGCATGACTTGCAGAGCCAATATGATGTTCTCACGTACGGAAAGATCTCCGATAATTCCGTCACGTTTTCTGTCCTCGGAAAGATAACCGATTCCCCGCTTCATTGCTTTGATGGGAGAAGAAATACTCACTTCCTCACCTTTGACATGAAGCTTTCCCGTTGTAACTTTATCGGCTCCGAAAATTGCGCGAACGCATTCACTTCTGCCGGAACCGAGAAGTCCCGCAAATCCTGTCACTTCTCCCTTGTTAGCCGTAAAAGTGAAAGGCTTGATCCCAGAAATACTTGCCAAATGCTCAGCGTGTATAACGGCTTCATCCGTTTTCGGACAGCAAGTTTGTGCGGCGTTCTCAATCTCGAAAAGCTCATCGAGATCCTTTCCCATCATTTTCGCAACGAGTTCGACTTTGGGTAGATCCTTAATCAGATACTCACCGACAAGTTCGCCGTTTCGAAGAACCGTGATCTTGTCACATAGCTCGTAAACCTGATCAAGAAAATGCGTTACGAAAATAATTCCGACACCTCTTCCCTTCAGCTCTCGCATGAGAGAGAAAAGCTTAGCAACTTCCTGCTCATCCAGAGAGGATGTCGGCTCGTCAAGAATTAATACTTTACATTCCATATCCACCGCGCGCGCTATGGCAACCATTTGCTGCACGGCAATTGAGCAGTTTGAAAGCTGCATGGTTGGCTTTGTCATGATTCCGAGATTCTTCAGAATTTGTTCCGCCCGGAGGTTATTCTTCTTCCAATCGACCAGTAAGTTATCGCTTCTGCCGATAAATAGATTCTCGGCCACAGTCAGGTTCGGACACAGCGTAATCTCCTGATATACGGTGCTGATACCGAGTTTCTGTGCCTCTTGTGGCGATTTGATGTGTACGGATTTCTCAATCCCCTTAATATTGATGTCCCCGGCGTCTTTTGCATAGACACCTGTAAGTACTTTGATCAAAGTAGACTTGCCGGCGCCGTTCTCGCCCATCAAAGCATGGATCTCACCTTCACAAAGAGTGAAATTCACATTCTTTAAGGCTTTAACACCCGGGAAGCTCTTATGAATGTTTCGCATGGTAAGCACTGCGTCTTGCATCCTATTCCTCAATCCTCCGTCGATATTACAAACCATTTTTTACTGGATTTCTCTTTTCTCGGGAAATAGCACGGCGTCAAGATCTGCGAACTGTATTCACATCCTTGACGCCGCGCCCTTCATTTTAATTCTCGCGACGCTTACGAAGAAGTAATGCGCAAGATTACGTTCGATTCATTAATAGGAACGAGAGTCGACGATTTCCTGAGTGATGGTTGCTGTATCAAAGACTTCTTCTGTAACATAGGCATTCTTCTCAACTGTCTCACCGGCTTCGAGCTTTTCGATCAGCTCAACGATGCGAGGTCCATGGAGAGGATTGCACTCGATATCAAGATTGAACTTGCCATCTTTGACTAACTGGAGAGCCCACTTGTTGGCATCAAAAGCGATAACCTTGACGTCGCCGTCCTTACCGTAGGTGATACCGGCGGCATCCATAGCAGCGCAAGCGCCACGAGCCATGTTGTCATTCTCAGCGTAGATAACGTTGAAATCAGTTCCGTTTGCGATAAGATCCGCAACAGCCTGCTTCGCAAGAGTCTCGTCCCAGCCCTTCATGTTCTGGTTGAAAACGATATCCCAGCCATTGGCCTCTGCGCCGTCTTCGATCGCCTTGGAGCGGCCGAGCTGAGCGGAGGAACCGGTGTCACCACCGAGAACAACGATCTGATAACCTTCGCCCTGTGCCTTCAACCAATCAACAGCCTTCTGGCCTTCAGCTTCGAAATCGGAGCAAACCATTGCTGTGTAGAGGTCTTCTGATAGGTCGAGCTTACGGTCAGCCATGATGAAAGGAATGCCGGCTTCTTTCGCAGCCTTGGCAACATCTTCCCAACCGGCGGACTGAAGTCCGAGAACGACAAGATAGTCAACTTCTTCCTGAATCAGCTGCTGTGCCTGAGAAATTTGCTTGGCATGATCTCCCTCACCGAAGACCATCTTAAGCTCGTAGCCGGCCTCACCGAAAGCCTCGTTAAAGGACTTCGTGTTGGCGGTACGCCAGTCAGATTCGTTTGCGTTGGTCTGCACCACGCCCACGACGACCTTTTCTTCGGCTTTTGCCGTGGTCGCTGCGGTTGATGCTGCGGTTGTCGGCGTAGCGGCACCGTTGCATCCCGCGAGTGAGAACGCAAGTGTCAGAACCAGAGCCAGTGAAAGTAGTTTCTTCATAGATCTCTCCTCCTACATATTTAACCGTACATTCGGTTAGTACATAGGGACAGTTTATCGAACGGGTCAACAATCAAATACGGAATTCAATCCGCTGCATGTCGTATTTTTTCCGGAGTTTTGACTTTGATAAATTAAGAAGGTAATATTCTTCCGATTCGTGTTGGAATTTTTCCGATTCACCCGCCGCGAGACTCGCGGAGAAGGATCAGTAGATTCTTCCGATACGATCCGTAGCGGCATTCTCCGCAAGAAAAACCTGGCCGTCCAGATAGGAGAATTTCTCGACGGACTCGCCGTTTTCGAGTTTCTCGAGAATATCGGCGATCATGGGACCCTGCAGCGGATTACACTCGATATCGACATTGATCAGACCGCTCTCCATCTTGTCAAAGGCTTCCGAAACCGCGTCAAAGGAGATGATCATTATGTCGCCACCGATTCCGCAGGTAAGACCGGCTTCCTGAATCGCTTCGATTGCACCAAATGTCATATCATCATTCTGGGATACCAGGACATCAATATCGTCGTACTCCATAAGGTACTTCGCCATGATCTCCTTGCCCTTTGCTTTGGTGAAGTCTCCGCTCTCTTTGGCAAGAATCTGCCAGTTCGGGTGCTTCAGCGCGACATCTTCAAAACCGCGTGACCTTCCGATCTGTGAGGTGGAACCCGTTGTGCCTTCCAGAATTACAATATTCACAATTTCGGAACCGGGAGGATTTGTCACGACGGTCGATTCACTCGGCTCCGTCGTCGCAGGATCAGTCTCCGATACCGTTACGGTCTCCTCGGCAGCATACATCTCGTTCAATTCACTCTCCAGCCAGAGACCCGCCTTCTGCCCCTCGGCATATTTATCCGTTCCCACGCAGGCGACATAGAGAGTGTCATCTTCTGTTTCAATCATTCGGTCGACAATGATCACGGGGATATCCGCTTCCTTGGCCTCCTGAAGAACCGTGTCCCATCCGGACTCAGTCACCGGCGCGAAAACAATATAATCGACTTTCTGAAAAATGAAGCTGCGGATATCTTTGATTTGATTGGCTTGACTTTGACGACCGTTGGAAAAAATGAGAGAAAACCCGTTTTCCGCGACAAGGGCATTTTGGATCGATTTTGTATTCGCCGTACGCCAATCGGATTCTGAGCCAAGCTGTGAGAATCCGACGATGATCAACGAGGAGTCGATCGCCTCCTCGTTATCCGATTCGAGACCCTGAATGTCATGCAAGGACGGATTCAGACACCCCGACAGCGCGAGCAGAACAAGTAAGAAAGAGAATAAAAGGATCTTCGTGGATTTAATCATTGCTGGCCTCCGAGGTTTCGTTTCCCGTACGATTTGCCGGTATCCGGATCAGAATATCCGTGCCTTTGCCTTTTTCGCTCTGGATATCCAGACCGTACTCTTCACCGTATATGAGTTTAATGCGCTTGTTGACATTTGCGACACCGAATCCCGAACTCTGCTTGCCTCCCGGCAGTTCGATCTCATTTCGGAGTGCCGTTAATTCGGCTTCATCCATGCCGACTCCGTTATCGATTACATGGAAGCAGATCGTGTTGTCAATCATTTCTCCGGTTATTCGAATCTTGCCGCGGGCGCGCAGCATTTTGATTCCGTGGTAGAGTGAGTTCTCTACGAGCGGTTGGAGAGTCATCTTCAGGATCTGGTACTCGTACAGGGATTCCGGAATGGCGATCTCGTAGTCCAGGATGTCCTTATATCGTGATTGTTGGATCTGCAGATAGCTCTTCACGTGAATCTCTTCTTCGCGAATGGAGATGTAGTCCCTTCCCTTGCTTACAACAAGCCGGAAGAATTCCGACAAAGATACCACGATATCAATCGCCTCCTGGTTCTTCTCACCTTCGATCAACCACACGATCGTATCGAGAGTGTTATAGAGGAAATGCGGATTGATCTGCGTCTGCAGAAGCTTCGATTCCATGTAGCGCAGATTCTCCTGTTCGAGACGAATGGATCGAACCTGCTGCTCGAGCTTATAAGCCATGTCATTGAAGCTTTCGGATAATACGGACATCTCATCATGATTTTCACAGGTCGATCTCGTCGTGAAGTCTCCCTTGGCAACCAGGGCGGTTTTCTCAACGAGCATTCGGATCGGTTTTGTGATGCTGTCCGTTAATCGGATATTGACCAGAATCGAGGCGACGATAATGGAAGATAGCGCAACCATCATCGTGACGATAACATTGGTTACCTGTTCGTTCAAAGCCTGACGAATCTCTTCGAAATTCTGCGTCTCGTAATACACATAATATTGAATCTCCTCCTGGAACATCTCGGTCAGAATATAGATATCTGATTCAAGCATTTCGAGATTCTTCTCGTAATAGCCGGGATAACGAAGGTTGTCGCGGATTTCATTGATTCTGGCCTCGAGTGTATCCAGGTTCAGAAGAATACGTTGAATCCAGTCGAGGCTCTCCCTGCTGGAGGTTATTGCTTTCAAATACGTGAAATTCTCTCTCGCATCACGGATCAGAATATACGGATCCTTCAGATCGTCATTGTAAAGAATCGAAGTGAATGTCTCCGCTTCAACGACGATCTTGTACATGCTCTCATCCATCTCGTTCTTGAAATTCAAGTTATACGTATTTGCGGCGGTAATTCTCCGAACGATCGTATCATACGCCGTACTGTAGTTGTACAGAGCGATAATCTGATAACTCGAAAGGACGATCATCGGCAGGATAATGACAGCCGCCACCATGGAAAGCTTCAGACGCAAGGGGTATCGGATTTTCTTCGCGAGCTGTTCGTCCGTCATTCTTCACATTTCCCCTGCACTCGATAATCGGAGGGCGTGCAATTTTGCGTCTTCTTAAAGATATAACTGAAATAGTGCGAATCCTGATATCCGACAAGGGTTCCGATCTCTGTAATCTTTCTCCCGGAGCATCGCAGGTATTCCTTGGCTTTCTCCATGCGGATATTTGTAAGGTATTCGATAAACGTCATCCCGGTTTCCTGATTAAAGAGAGAACTGAAATAATTCGGGCTCAAGTTCACCGTTGCCGCGACCTTATCGAGCGAAAGATCGAAACTGCCGAGAGACTTGTGCATGTATTGCTTGGCCTGATCAATCAGGAGCGCATATCTCTTGTAACTGTTCGTGTTCCGCATCTCGATCACACCCTTGAGCGTGTTGGCAAGAAAATTCTTGCAACTCTCCAGGCTCGAGAGCTGATCGGCGACATTGTTCATATTCTTCAGACAGGCATCCATCATGTCTTTCGGGAAATGGAAAGCTGTCATGAAAGATATAATCGCAGAACAACCGTCGAGAATGATGAAATTGCGAAAAAGCGCAGAATTCATCGCGCTCGCACCATATCCGTTCAGATAGCTCTCGACAAATTCGTCGACGTCATGAAGTGTTCCTCGACGAAGAAAATCCTGAAGAAGATTGCGGTCATGTTTTTCGAGATTTAAGTCGCTGAAGTTGACATCGTTTCCGATCTTTTCCCGGATATCCTGAACATCCTGGTAGTGGACAAATTGGTCACCCCGTTGGAAATACCGGAGGGCATAGGCTCGATTCGCGTCGAGATAGGATTGCTGAATGTCGCGAACGCGGTGGACACAGCGCCCGATACCGCCAAAGTAATGAGCCTTGCCGTCACAGACGCGAACCAGCGCGTCGCGAACGTTCTGGGATAAAGATTGAACACTCTCCTCGTTCTCACCCAGGAGGATAAAGGCCCAACCGTCCACCCCACGCTCGAAAACGACAAGATCATGGAATGTTTGGAGTGACTTCGTCATCGCTGCTTCATATTGTACGATCTCATTGGAATACGAATACGCATCATTCTTCTCGATGAACTGAAAGAGCATGACACAGAATACGCTGGCGCGCATGGAGATTCCCAGTTCTTCTTCCCGCGTGATGATCTCGGCCAAAGAGAGATTTCCGCTCACGAGAGCCTCGAAGAATTCTTTGCGCATCTCGCCTTGCTTCTGGTACACAAGTTGTTGGTATTGCTCGAGAATCTGTTTCTCTTTTCTATCCTTCTCAATGGTCGCGGCGGCATTCTTGACGGAATCAAGAAGCTTCACAGAGGTAATCGGCTTCAGCAGATATTCGCATATTCCAATGTCTATGGCTTGCTGCGCATACGAGAAGTCACTATATCCGCTGATGATGATAATCTTGAGATTCGGAAGATTCTTGCGCAGGAGCTTACTTAATTCCAAGCCATCCATAAAAGGCATCTTAATATCTGTGATCAGGATATCCGGCTGCGTTCGCAGAATCATCGGATAGGCCAGTTCGCCGTCGCTCTCGTCGCCGACGATCTGGAAACCTTCCTCTTCCCATCGAATCTTTGTTTTGATTCCTTCTCGAATGACGATCTCATCCTCAACCAGGAAAACCTTGTACATATGTTGTCCTCATGCATCCAGTAGCCGCGATGAATAACCGCTTGATGTCCATCCAATTCGCCGTGAAAAATTCTTGTTTCAGACGAAAAATCGTTAACCCAATCATAACATATCGATTTGCGTTCCATCCAAGGATTTCTTGGCTTCCGCCTTGAACACGGCGATTATTGCGAAGAATACATACAAGTATTATGGCCTTCCTGGAACATTCGGAACATCTTCTCGGGGGAAAGATCTATGATACACTTGTTTCGTGACATAAGTCTGTCATAAAGAGAATTCAATCGAGAAGTGGATGTATGAGCAAAGATAATGATGAACAGATTGTAGTACTGCCGGTTCGCTCTCTTGCGGAGCATGTGCACCGAAGCGGCGGTTTGTCCTCTCTATCCTTCTCGGGTATTTCGGGCGCGGAAGGAACACGCCTTCATCAACGCGTTTTCTCGGATCTCAAGAAACAGTTCTCCCCGCTTCTTGTGGAGACAGAGCTTACACTTGCATCGGAATATGTTGCCGACGATATCACGCTGTCTGTTCGCGGTCGGGCTGACGCAGTTCTGCATCGACAGAACGGTGATCAACACGAGATCACCGTCATGGAAATCAAGTCATGCGCCGGTGTGTTCTCATCGATTTCCGACGTGCTGCAACCGGAGCATTGGGCACAGGCCGTCCTTTACGCCCACCTCTACTATGTTGCAAATCCCGGCCTCGACCGCCTCTTCGTTTCGCTACGGTATGTTTCCGTCGAAACCCTCAACTACGTGGAAGAACTTCGAATCATTGATCGTAACGCGGCGAGAGATTTCTTCGATGATACATGCGAAGCGTATTTATCCTATGCTCGTGACATTCAAGCCTATAAGAAGCTTAGAGACCCGTCCATCCTATCCCTGACCTTTCCCTATGAAGGCATACGAAGCGGACAGAAAGATTTCATGCATGCAGTCTTATCTTCGATCTCTCAGCTCGGAATTCTCTTTACCGAGGCGCCTACGGGAATCGGAAAGACAATCTCGGCACTCTATCCTGCAATCAAGAGTCTTCCGCATAAGAAATGCGACAAGATTTTCTACCTAACAGCGAAAACATCCACACGGATTGTCGCGCAGAAGGCGCTGTCCGATATGGAGAACAAAGGTTTGTATTTACGATCCATTACCCTGCAAAGCAAGGAAAGCATGTGCCCGGTCCCGAAGATATACTGCGACACCAAGCAATGTCCCTATGCGGATCGCTATTACTTGAAATTGCCCACTGCGATCCGGGAACTCTTACAGCATACGCAAATACGACCGGAGGATGTCATTGCGCAGGCGGCCAAGCATACCTTGTGCCCGCACGAATTATCTCTGGACGTATCCCTGCTTTGCGATGTGATCATCGGGGACTATAACCATGCGCTCAATCCGCGCGTCAAGCTGGACCGGTATTTCAACCAACCGGATCAACATCACGCACTTCTTTTCGACGAGGCGCATAACCTTGTGGACCGTTCCCGCGACATGTTCACCGCTTCGCTCACCGAGTCCGAAATGGCTGCTTGTCGAATTGCCATACAAGGCATGGACGCGAAGGTTGACGGGTACTTAACGGATATCTCGATGTATTACCGCCTATTGAAAGATGCAATCCTCAAAGGCGAACCGGGGTTTCCTAAGGTCGAGGAATCGATTGAACTCAAGTCGGTCATGTCTTCGGAACGTTTTCGCGCATCCCGCAATATCCCCAAAATGCTCTATAAGATGCTCTGGAAGTTCTGTTACTTCGTACGGCCGGTTCTGGATAATCTTCCATCCGGAGATATTCGTCGACAAGTCTTATCATTCTTCTTCTCCGCTCGATTTTTCCTGTCCGTGCTCGAGCTGTACTTTGACGACGCCTACGTTTTTACCGCAGAGGTCGGTTTATCTCCTACGGGTCCGGGAATCGCAAGATCGGATGAATTGATTCTGCAACTTCTTTGTCTGGATGCTTCTTCGAAGATCCATCAACTGCTTAAGGATCGACATCCGGCGGTGTTCTTTTCGGCGACATTGTCTCCGATGACCTACTATACCTCGATGCTTGTTGGCGATAAGAATGCGTCCGAAGCGCAGATTTTACGTTTGCACAGTCCGTTTCCGCCGGAGAATCTTACGGTGAAGGTGATGAGTTCCATACGGACGACCTACAAGGAGCGAGACTTCACCGTGGAGAGAGTTGTACGGACGATCCTGGAGGAGACCGGTGGGAAACCCGGGAATTTTCTGGTTTTTCTTCCGTCCTTCGCCTATCTGTCCAAGATCGTCTCTGCTTTGTCGTCGAGAATTTCCGGGGATCTTATGACCGATATGATTGTTCAGCGGCCGTCCATGCGGGCGACGGAGAAGGCCGAATTCCTGGCGAGATTCAATCAATTCGGCGAGCGAAGACTTATTGCATTCGCGGTTCTCGGAGGCCACTTCGGCGAAGGTATCGATCTCGTCGGCGATCGACTTTCGGGCGTAATTGTCGTCGGCGTAGGGCTCCCGCAAGTCGGTCCGCAAAAGGAAATCATGCGTCAGTATTTTCAAGAGAAATTCGGCGACGGATTCGGGTTTGCTTATCGTTTCCCCGGCTGGGAGAAAGTGTTGCAAGCGTCCGGTCGAGTGATCCGTGACGAGGAAGACACCGGCTTTGTACTCCTTCTGGATGAGCGTTACAAGAAGCCGGAGTATATCTCGCTTTTTCCTTCTCATTGGAATCCGATGGAGGTATCCGATGATGGCACAGAAACGCCATTATCCGATCGTAAGATGACTGGATTTGACGAATACATTGATCCGCAGGATTCAAACTTCCCCGATGTCTTTTAGCATGTCGAGCTTCGTATATCTCTTTTCGAGGCGTTCCGAGAGGAATCGTCTTGTCAGTTCTGTCATTTCGGAAAGGATGGTATCCGAGACCTGGAAGGTAAAGAGATTCTCGTTCTCGCTTCCATAGATATAGCGAAGTGCCTGAATTGTTCCGATGCCGACAGGCTGAAAACGACCTGCACGACGAAGACAGGCTGTCTTGGAACAGAAAAGCCGACAGGAATCGAAGGAAAACGCGATGAGCTTGGGCAGATCCGTCTCTGAGCAATCGCATCCGCTTATATCTGCGGAGAAACCCGAAATATCGGTTGCTTTCCACTCGAAAATGCTGACGGTCAGGCGATAATCCCTCTCCTTACGGTCCAGATCGTGGAGCGTATAGAGCAGCAACGGGTACAGGAGCGAAGCACCTTCTCGATCGAAACTGATGTCTCCTGCAATCTCCAGGATATGCGCCGCGGCGGTTAGCCGCACAATATCTTCCATGATGTTGCGAAACGCGAAAACAATTTCGGCTTCTTTCATGTAGAAGAAATCATGCGACAAGGTAAAAACATAATCACAGAGCATCAACGGTTGCGCCGCAACCGCGAATCGACTTCCGGATTTCGCCGCACCGGGTGCGATCGCGCGCAAAATGCCGTGCTCAGCCGTAAGGACACGAATGAGTCGATTGGATTCCTTGTTCGGTTCGCTCGAGATGCAGATGCCGCGTACCTTGAGATAAGGCATATCAATCTTCTTTCCGATACCCGAGATTATTCAAATGCGCAGTAGCATTCTTCCAATCCGACCTGACCTTGATATGAAGGTCCAAAAAGACATTGCAACCGCACATCTTCTCAATATTCTTGCGGGCCGCTGTTCCGATTCGCTTAATCATCTGCCCTTTGTGGCCCAGAAGAATCGCGCGGTGCGTCTCTTTCTCACAAATGATCGATGCATGAATCTTAACGAGATCTCTGTCATACTCATCGACCGCGTTGTCCCGAAGTCGTTCTTCAAAAACCTCGATATCGACGGCGGTTCCGTGCGGGATTTCCTCGTTGGTATATCGGAGAATTTGTTCGCGGATGAACTCCGCGGCCAGTGCGCGCTCCGACTGATCCGTGATATCTTCTTCCGGAAAGAGCTTATGTCCCGGAGGCAGACGACGTGCCAACTCGTCGAATAATTCATCGACGCCGTCACCGGTGAGTGCCGAAATCGGAATGATCTCCTCAAAAGGATATAAAGCATAGTAAGCGGAGATCAACGGAAGAAGCTTCTCCTTCTCCATTGCGTCAGCCTTGTTGATCGCAAGAAGGATCTTCTGACCAGATTCCTTTGCTCTCGCACAAGCCTCCCGCTCCACCTGCGATGGCATCCCTCTCGTCGCGTCGACGAGCATGAGAATAACATCCGCTCCCTTAGCCGCGCGAAAAGCTGCATCGACCATGAACTCCGCCAATCGAGACTTCGGACGGTGTATGCCCGGAGTATCGACGAAAACGATCTGTGCGTCGGATCGAGTAATCACGGAGCGAATATTCTTGCGCGTCGTCTGCGGTTTCGGGGAGACGATCGCAAGCTTCATTCCGGACAGATGGTTCAGGAGCGTTGACTTTCCTACGTTGGGGCGACCGATTATCGCACAGAAACCGACATGCGAAAGAGAGACGTCCGCATCCGAAGACAACATGTACTCGATGGGTTTATCCTCGCCGGTTTCCGCCGTCGAGCCTCGTTTGCTTCCCGTGTCACGAGAATAGCCGAGCTTTTTTAGAACCGAGCGCTGTTTTGAGATCATCTTTTTCTCGTCAACAGGATCGATGTGATCATATCCGATGAGGTGCAAGGCTGCGTGAGCCGCCAGGAAAGCGATTTCCCGCTCGATCGAGTGTCCGTACTCGGCGGATTGCTCCTGCGCCCTCTCCGGGCACAGGAGGACGTCTCCGAGGCATACTTCGATGCTGCCGTCGTTGTGCGGGATTGCATCCGCCGGGGACATCGGTGTGACCAATTTACCGTCCTTCATATCCAACATCGGAAAACTCAAGACATCCGTGGCTGCATTCATCTCGCGAAAAGTCATGTTCTGCTTCTTGATATAATCCTTGCTGACAAAGCTTACACTTGCGGACAAGACCAGATTGGTCTTCCTCAAATGTCGGTCAAGACTCGATAATTGCAGAACCTCTCCCATTACCTCTTCAGTAATCTTCTCGAATTTTCGGATCTCATCTGCGGAGAAGCGTCTTTGTTTATTTACGAACAATAATATCATCTGGGTACTTTATCCTTTCGTGGAAAACTCCTGAATATACCTGTAGGAATGACCGGATAATGAGTTCAATATCATTGAAAGATAAACCGGAGTTAACCAATTGATCCAACTCAATCTTCTGCTTGATCAGCTTGCGGAATAATTCTTCCGCGGCATCCAGTGATGTAATCCCGGTTGACTTGATCGCAGCTTCACAGGTGTCCGCGAGCATAACGACAGCGGATTCCCGGGAAGAAGGGATCGAACACCGGTAACGGAAAGTGTTCATCTGTGGCTCAGGTAAGCCGCCTTCTACGGATAGTGTCTTGGCCTTATGATAGAAATACGCCTGGAAGGTCGAACCATGATGCTCCTGAATAATGCGAACGATGGCGTTGGGGAGTCTGTACTTCCGGGCTAATCGCACGCCTTGATCCGGGTGAGCGGTAATGATCGCCGCGCTCTCCTCGGGTGCCAGAAGATCATGAGGATTCTGGCCGTCCTGCTGATTCTCTGTGAAATACTGCGGCTTCTCAAGCTTGCCGATATCGTGATAATACGCGCCGACCTTAGCCAGCAGTGAGTTGGCCCCGATCGCTTCCGCTGCGGAGTCCGCAAGATTGGCAACCATCATGCTGTGCTGGGATGTTCCGGGAGCCTCGACAAAAAGTCTCTTCAGCAAAGGGTTTCCGGGCTGCGACAAGTCAATTAAGCGTACCGGAGACACCGTGTTGGAAATGAGCTCAAATATCGGCATGAAACCGATCGCGGCGATAACAGAGACGGCTCCCGCAATCACGGCCCATATGAATCCGACGAACATTTCGGTTCGGCTGGACTTCAAGACAAGATTCACGCTGATTGAAGCGACCGCACATGCAAGAGAAGTGAAAAGAATCAGCGAAGCTGAGTTATATTTACGACTTCGCTGTCCTGCGATCATCGATGAGACAAATATACCGGCAATCGAAATCAAGATAAACTCTGTGTCAAAATTGAACATGGGAAGAATGATCAGCATGTTCAGAAAGGACAGAATAATTCCGGATCTTGCCCCGAGGTAGGTCGCCGCAATAACAGCGGTGAAAAAAACCGGCGAAATCATCGAGGAGAAGTTTGACAGGTAGATGGACGATATGACCGGTACGATAAAAGAAACGACCAATGCAACGATGTCGCGGAAGTTCTCAAGGAATGCTGTCTCGAAACGTTTGAAATAGATGCCGACGAGCGTGAGAACCATCAAGACGTAGACCGCTATGCCGGCAAGAAGGAGATAATCGAACTGTGTCGTTTCGATGAGATCCAGCTCGATCAGTGTCTGATACATATCCTTTGTGATTACGTCACCGAAGGACACAATACGTGAACCTTTCTCAATCATGACGGGATCGTTAATTTCGGCGTTATAGGCGGCTAACCGGGAGGCGTTGGTCGCAGCTTCATCATACACAGCGTTGGGCCTTAGGATTCCCGTAAGAATCGAGTTGACCAGGTGATCGTTCGAAACGTAGATGAATGACTCGGAAGAGTCTACATCCGCGGATAATTCAGTGATGCGATCGGATAGCAGTACGTCGTCGACCTTATCCTTCAGAACCAGAGAGGCTATCGAAACAGTTTCCGATTGAACGTAATCAAGATTCGTCTGTGCGCAAGTGATCAGCTGAAAGGATTCATCATCGGTGAGCGTAACGCCGAACTGTGATTCGACGGAAGCAATGAGCGTGTTACTCAGCTCTCGATAGGGCTGCTTGACGGACCCGTCGGTATTATAGTTGTTCTTGCGGATCTCATTGACAACCGAGAAGAAAGAGGTCAGGTCGGTTACACCTTGTGTGGAAATTTCCTCAGAGCGGACATAAATCGGAAGAATCTTCGCGCTTGACTCCTCTGCTCTGCGTTCCGTTTCGGCGCGATCAATGACCGCACGGGGAGCGGTGATATCTCGATCGCTTACCATTCCCTCGGTGAGGTTGAATCGATCGGGAATGGAACCATAATAGACCAGCACAATAACCGATATGGACAGCACCGCAAGGATCATGGCCGGAATATAGGTTTTCAAGGACCGGCTTAATTTCATAGCTCTTCGTGCCCCCTCTCCATCCTCTCATTATAAGCCTTGAGAATTCTCTGTACCAATGGATTTCTTACGATATCCGCGTCATTCAACGTAACAACGGATAATCCCTTAACATTTGGAAGTAGTTCAGCCGCGTCAGATAATCCGTTTCTCATTCCGCGCGGAAGATCAATTTGCGTAATATCACCGAGTACGCAGGCACGCGCGTTCATTCCGATCCTCGTAAGAAACATTTTCATTTGCTCAACAGATGTGTTCTGCGCTTCGTCTAATACAATGAATGCGTCATCGAGCGTACGACCTCGCATAAACGCCAGAGGTGACACTTCGATCATACCTTTCTCGGAATACCGTTCGAAGGCTTCCTCTCCCAGCAAATCGAACAGCGCGTCATAGATCGGCCGCATATATGGATCGACCTTCTCCTTGATGTCACCCGGGAGAAAACCCAGTCGCTCACCGGCCTCTACTGCCGGACGCGCCAGGATGATGCGCGAGACTTCGCGCTTTTTGAATGCGGCGACAGCCATGGCAACGCCCAGATATGTCTTTCCTGTTCCTGCTGGGCCGATACATAGGACAACTTCATTGTGCTTCTGTGCGTCAATGTAAACTTGTTGGCCAAGGGTTTTGGCTCGAATCGACTTCCCGTGCGGCGTGACGAGAATCGGCTCCTTGCCGGTCAGGAGAAAGGTATCGAGTCGTCCTTCCCTGCGAAGCCTCGACAGATAGAGAACACACGGAACATCCGGTTCTTCTCCTTCGAGAATTGCCCGGTCAAGTGCACGAACGACATCACAGGCCGAAAGCACGTTGGATTCATCGCCGGAAATGACGGCCTCATCACCGGACAGCTCGATATGAACCTCGAAAAAGTTCTCGATATTGCGCAGAAGATGACCGTTACCGACCGATAATTTTTGCGGCTCCGACAAAGGAAAGCGTGTGCTCAGATCTTGTGTTGTCATGCTATCGCCTCTGTTTCTTAAGGTTGGATCATACTGTCTTCGGGAAGGCCAGGGATCTCGATCACATCATCGTTCGTCAGAACAAACTCCGACGTAACACCGAACTGGCCGACCAAAGTCTCGAGAAGTTGACGACCGCGAGTTAAATCCTCATCCGGATAGATCGCCCGTATCGTAAACGAGCTCGACGCGGCATACGCATTCCCGTTGATAATGATTTGCGGGCTTGTGGAACCGGTGTCGCGTATCTCTGTCATCGCTACGATTCGCTCATCCGCGATCGAAATCGCAAGAGCGCCGCCTGCCCGCATTTCATTGGTGAAAAGCAATAACGTTTTCGCGTTGACCGTAAGCCCTGTCGTTGGGGTTATAACCAGTGTGATTCCTGAACCGGTCACCGGTGTCAGTCCCGCAAAAACTTCCGCCTTTGTTTTCTCGTCAAGAATCGCCTGCAACGCAGCATTATCGCCGGATAGTTCTTCTCCCATCGAGGCAATCAGAGTGGATAATTCCTTATTCTTCTGCGTAAGATCATCATTCTCGCGAATCATGGCCATGACCTGTTCCTGCATCTCGACAATGTCCTTCTCGGCATACGCAGTCTGCCGATGATCATCATTGACATTCTTCATTTGAAGAGCGATCAACAATCCTAACAGGACAAAACTTGCGATTGCGATCATCGATAAGGAGAGTCGGCGATTCATGTTACGTCTCCTTTGCGAAAAACTGATAGAAATCGTTGATTTTGGATTGATCGGTAAAAGCCGGTATCGTCAATTCCTCCGACTCGGAAAAAGATATCTCCACCCCGTTGGTTATTCGAAAAGCAAGATAGGTATCGCCTTCAAAAATCGCGCGTCCGGTAACTGTGTCACAAACTGCGGTGATTTCGAAAGGGACGGGATGTCGTGCGTCATTGATGCGAACGGTTGGCCCGAGGCACGTGATGACGGACGTATTTACAATCCTCTCTCCGTTCACCGCAATCGCCTGAGCACCGGCTGACTTCAGAAGTTCCACAACGTACAGGACATCCTGAGAATGGATAAGACCGGTTTGCGTCAGATCTGAAGGATCAGATATCGTCGAGTCATTGAGCGTTATCGTAATTCCGGGACCGGTGACTTCCGTGAATCCTGCCAGCATGCGCACCTTGGCAAGTCGTGTTGCCAAATCCGTGAAACCTTGCTCTTCGAGAATCTCGTCGGTTACACGATCCTTTTCGGCTCGAAGCGTCTCTTGATCGAGCGAGAGCGCCAGATTCGCTTCCTGCAGTTGTGTTAACTGCTCCCGGTATTCGGAAAGTTTCGTGTTCAAAGATGAATTCTGTAAATCCAAAGAGATTCTGTCGCGAAGTGTATTTGCCAGAATCAGTCCCAAAAGAAGGCAAAGAACCGTCATCATCACAGAAGCGATGCCTCGATCCGCCTTTGCCACACTAGGTTCGGCGGGTTGATCTCCCGGTCTCTGTACGATACGATGATCGCCTCTTGTCGTTTCTGCCGGCATCAAATCGAATAAGCCTCCTTATTCATTGCTTTTCGCGCGCAAGGTCAAGAGCAAATCTTCATAATACGGCGGCAACTCACATTCCACATGAATTTCCTTTCCTGTTACGGGATGAAAGAATGTGATCTCGGTACTATGAAGTGCCTGGCCGGCAAGACCATAGGTCTTGCGTTTCCCGGCATACACCGGATCCCCGATGATCGGATGGCCGATGAAGGCCATGTGCGAACGGATCTGATGCGTTCTGCCGGTTTCTAGTAACAGAGAAAGATCGGTTGCATCCATGAATCTTTCTCCCACCGTAAAATGGGAAACGGAGGGCTTGCCCGATGATGTAACCGCCATACGCCTGCGGTCAGAACCGGAACGGCCGATCGGAGCGTCTACAGTACCCTTATCGACAGAAATAACCCCGTGAACGACGGCTCGATAACGACGTACTACTTCGTGGGAAGAGATCAACTTTGCCATTTTCTCGTGAATTTCATTATTCTTTACCGCGATCAGCAGACCGGAGGTATCTTTGTCAATTCGATGGATGATGCCCGGACGGATTACCCCGTTGATGTCGGAAAGCTGGCCCTCGCAATAATGCAACAGAGCATGCACGAGCGTCCCGGTATAGTGACCCGGTGCAGGGTGTACAACCATACCTTGCGGTTTGTTGATTACGAGAAGATCACTATCTTCATAACGAATGTCCAAAGGTATATTCTCCGGAAGGATATCCGTCATCACAGGTTCTTTTCGTATAATCTCAATTACATCTCCGGACTTTACCTTCAAAGAGGGTTTGCATAATGAACCGTTCACAAGAATTCGACCTTCGCCGATAAGTGTGGAAGCATACGAACGTGATAAACCGGCCGCGCTGGATGCGAGATATGCATCAATTCGCGAACCGGAAACGTCGACGATCAGAGTATCTGTCATAGTGTCTCCTTCGTATCAAGGACTGTTGCGGAAGTACGTTCTGTGTCATCATCGGAGCGTGCGTTCGATGTGACGGGTTCCGAAACCTGTGGTTCATCGATCTTGCGTCCGGAAAGTATTCGTTTGTCGAAAAAAATCAAGACAGCTAAAAGAATTGATCCGACAACAATACACATGTCTGCGAAGTTGAATATCGGAAAAGTATAGGAACCGAAACGGAACATGAGAAAATCCAGAACGGAACGAAGTCGAATTCGATCAATCATGTTTCCGATGGTTCCGCCGGCAACCAGAGCGATCGCAAGGCGTATCCATTCGTAGTTCTTGCCGCGAAGACGATAGAGAATGACAATTAGAACGATGGAAACGATACCGGAAATAGCGGATAAGAGAATGATTCCCCAATCCTGTTCGGCGAGAAGACTGAATGCTCCTCCTGTGTTTCTCACATTCGTGAGCGAGAAGAATCCTTCGATAATCGGATTCACCTGTCCGACATCGATGTTCTGCGAAATCAGATACTTAAAGTACTGATCGAGAATTACAAGAAAAATGATCAGAAAGTACAACATATTGATAATTATCCTTCCACAATTCGAATTCGCGAAATGTCGACACATCGTCCGCTGACCGGATCGATATCGGCGACAACCGCGTTAATCATCGCAAGACCTTCCGCTGTCTGATAAGGCGCCGGCAGTCGCTCGGCTAACCTTCGCAACGAGACCGTAACATCCATGCCCAGTACGCTGTTAAGAGCGCCCGTCATGCCCACATCCGTGATATGACCTGTACCGCGCTCGAGAATTCGCTCATCTGCCGTCTGCACATGTGTGTGTGTTCCAAGGACCAGAGACGCTCGTCCGTCGAGATAGTATCCCATGGCCAATTTTTCGGAAGTCGCTTCGGCATGAAAATCCAGAACGACCATACGAGTCTGGTATCTTTCCCTGTATAGATCGATCAAACGATCCGCCTCGCGGAAAGGCGAATCACACGGATCCATATTCACCTGCCCCATGAGATTAAGGACAAGAACCTTCCCCTTTTCTTTGCCGTCGAAAAGTACGTGATCAAAACCCGGCCAGTCCGGCGAGACATTCGAGGGTCGAACAACATCATGTTCAGAATCGAGGAACCGCAATGCGTCAGGACGGAAGAAAGTATGATTACCCAAAGTGAAGACATCGACACCGAAGCTCTTCATGTCACGAAGAATGGAGACGGAGACTCCGAGACCCGCCGCACAATTCTCCGCGTTGGCAATACAGCAGTCGACGGACAGATTTAATTTCAAATCCTGAAGTCTTGCCTTCAGGATGCGTCGTCCCGGTTGGCCGACGACATCACCAATGAATAATACTCTCAATAGAACCCCCATTATACCCATGACTATTCCCGGTCATTTTACCATAAAAAAAGGCGCTCTATGTGAGAAATTCCTCTCTCGCATAAAACGCCTTCATCAGGATCTAACGTAACCGATCAAAGATTCGCATTATTTCGCGTATTCCGATGCTCTTGTCTCCCGAATGATATTAACCTTGATCTGTCCGGGATAATCGAGCTCTTCTTCGATCTTCTTACAAATTTCTCTAGCCTTGAGAATCATATCCGGATCTGAAACAATCTCCGGAACAACCATAACGCGAATTTCGCGTCCGGCCTGAATCGCATAGGATTTCTCGACACCTTCGAAGCTTGTGGCAATCTCTTCGAGCTTCTGGATTCTCTTGATGTACGTTTCAAGATTCTCCCGTCTTGCTCCGGGTCTTGCCGCGGAAATTGCATCCGCTGCCGCTACGAGAACGGCAATCAGTGTCTCCGGCTCTACGTCACCGTGATGAGCCATGATCGCGTTGATCACTTCGTTCGATTCCTTGTATCTGCGTGCGATATCAGCGCCTAGTTCAATATGCGAACCTTCCATCTCAAAATCGGCGGATTTGCCGATATCATGAAGAAGTCCGCATCTTTTCGCGAGTGTAACATCGAGACCCAACTCAGATGCCATCATACCCGCCAGCCAACAAACCTCGATGGAATGCTGGAGTACATTCTGTCCATAACTCGTACGGTAACGAAGTCTGCCGAGATACCGGATAATCTCCGGATGCAGGCCGACAATACCCGTATCAAATGCCGCTCTTTCACCTTCCTGCTTGATGGTCTGCGCAACTTCCTTCTTGGCCTTCTGTGCCATCTCTTCAATACGTGCAGGATGGATTCTTCCGTCAACGATCAGCTTCTCAATGGTAAGTCGAGCGATTTCGCGACGGATCGGATCGAAACTCGACAAGATGACGGCTTCCGGTGTGTCATCAATGATCAGATCAACACCCGTAATGGTCTCGATGGCACGAATGTTTCTGCCTTCACGACCGATAATGCGTCCCTTCATGTCATCATTCGGCAAGGATACGACCGACACCGTCACTTCAGAAACATAGTCCGAAGCATATCTCTGAATCGAGCTGACGATGATGTCTTTTGCCTTGCGATCCGCTTCTTCTTTGGTCTGTTCTTCCATCTGCTTCAAGAGCCCGGCCATGTCATGACTGTATTCGAGTCTCGCCTGCTCAAGAACAAGATTACGCGCATCTTCGATCGTCAGACCGGAAATACGCTCCAATTCGACCACTTTCTGTTTCTCGTGCTCCCTCGCACGTTCTTCCATCGCCATAACATCGCTGACTCGAGCGTCCAGAGCATCTTCCTTCAGTTCAAGGTTCTCAAGTTTCTTATCAAGAACCTCTTCCTTCTGCTCCAATCTGTGACGTTCCTTCGTCAGTTCTGCTTTGCGTTCACGGACATCACGCTCAAGTTCGACCTTGGCCTTCGTGATTTCTTCTTTTGCTTGAAGAAGTAGTTCACGTTTTCTGTTTTCAGCGTTCTTCTGTGCCTCTCCGACAAGCTTCTCAGCGTCGGTTTCTGCTTTGCCGATGTCCTCTTGCAGCTTCTTCTGTCTTGCGGACAGGCCTTTTCGAAAAAAGAAAGCTACGGCGAAACCGGAAATCAAAGCACCAGCCAGAAGACCGATAACCAAATACAATAACCAGTCTATGGTACTCACCCCCAATATTTAGTTTTCAAGTTACGATATTTACGTACAAATTTGTGAAATAACACTAAACCATTGTAATAATTCTGCGATTCAAATGTCAACTCTTTTGTTCGTTTGAAGTTCAAACTTTTGTCTAAACCGATGAAATCAGTTGAAATGTTACTATGGAACCCAAAAAAGAGGGGTTATTGCATCCTGAACTTTACGTTCATTCTGCAACAGCCCCTCTTCTCTATTCAATAAAAACAGACAGGAATTAGATCTCGCCAAGCGAATCGGGATAGATCTCGCGCTGTGAGTAATGTGTATGAAGCAGTTCATGCGCAAGGTGACCGTTGGGCTCGCCGAGATACTCCTTATACAGGCGCATAACATCGGCATTCTTGTGGCTCTTGCGTTCCGGAAGAACAGCATCTTCCTCGTACAGGGCTTTCGCACGCTCCGCACGGATATCGATATCCATGAGAACCTGTGCGGGAACCTGAGGCTGACCACCTCCGCATACGCAACCGCCGTCGCAACCCATGATCTCAATGAAAGCGTACTCGGGAGCAGAGCCGTCTTTGATGGCGTCGAGAAGCTTTCTGGCAGCAGCCGTGCTGTGAGCTACGGCTACGCGCAGATTCTTACCGCCCAATGTGACTTCGGCTTCCTTGATTCCGAGAGAGATTCCACGGACAGCTTTGTATTCGAAATCCGGCAAATCCTTCTCTTCGAGAAGATCTGCTACGGTACGAAGTGCGGCTTCCATAACGCCACCGGTGGCTCCGAAGATAACACCGGCACCGGTGTATTCTCCCATCAGATCCATATCCGGACCTTCGTCAGGCAAGGACTTGAAGTCAATGCCGGCTTCGCGAATCATGCGGGCGAGTTCGCGCGTCGTAAGAACATAATCAACATCGCGAAGACCTTCATGGTTCTTGTGCTGTTCTCTGGCCGCCTCGGTCTTCTTGGACGTACAAGGCATGACAGAAACCGTAACGATCGACTGCGGCTCAATATTGAACTTCTCCGCATAATACGACTTGATCAGGGCGCCTTCCATCTGATGGGGCGACTTACACGTCGACAAATTATCGATGAACTCCGGATAGTAGAACTCGCAGAAGCGGATCCACCCGGGCGAACATGAGGTAATCATCGGCAATGTGCCGCCGTTGCTGATGCGGCTTAAGAGCTCATGACCTTCTTCGATAATGGTAAGATCCGCACCGAAGTTCGTGTCATAAATCTTATCGGCGCCGAGACGACGCATTGCGGCGAACATCTTGCCGGTAGTCCGTGTTCCGATCGGAAGTCCGAACTCTTCTCCGATGGCCGCACGAACGGCCGGCGCAACCTGGATCACAACATGCTTGTTGGGGTTCTGAATCGCTTCCCAAACAAACTCTGTCTCTTCCTTCTCGTGAAGCGCGGCGACGGGACATGCGATGATGCACTGACCGCAATATACGCAGGGCGCATCCGCCATGGAAACATCAAAGGCAGGACCGATGGATGTTGTGAATCCGCGGTTCAGGAAGGACAATACGCCGATGGACTGCTTGTTACAGGCTGCGATGCATCGTCCGCACTTGATACACTTACTTCCGTCTCGAATGATCGAAAAGGATTTGTCATCATAGACGGATTTGCTCTTCTCACCTTCATAGGTGATCTTGCGAATTGAATACTCATCCGCAAGTGTCTGGAGTTCACAGTTACGGTTGCGCACGCAAGCGAGACAATCGCGGTTGTGATCGGACAAGATCATCTCCAAAGTAGACTTGCGTGTCGCTCTGACCTTCGGGCTGTTCGTATGGACAACCATACCTTCAGAAACAGGCATGACACAAGCGGCAGCCAAGGCTCTTGCCTTCTCGATCTCAACGAGGCATACACGGCATGCGCCGGCTTCGTTGACATTTTTCAAATAACAAAGGGTGGGGATCTTAACGCCCGCCTTCTTCGCGGCCTCAAGCACGGTGTAGGTAGAAGGTACACTCACCTGAACCCCATCGATGGTAAGATTCACCATGTTCACTGATTTTCACGCTCCTTTTTGTAGGAAACACTTGCCGCTCTTCGCGGACAATTGTCTTATTGTTTGACGACCGCTCCGAACTTACATGCCTCCATGCAGGCGCCGCACTTAATGCAGGCAGATGCATCGATTGTGTAGGGTTCTTTGCCGAGCACACCGGAAATACATCCGACCGGACACTTCTTTGCACAGAGACCGCACTTCTTGCACTTGTCGTGAATGATGAAGTACTCCGTCAAGCCTTTACAAACATGGCAACGGCACTTCTTATCAATAACATGCTCCATGTACTCATTGCGGAAGTGCTGTAACGTCGACAGGATCGGGTTGGCAGCCGTCTGTCCGAGCGCGCAGAGCGAACCATTCTTCAGCGCGAGAGCCAAGCCCTCGAGAGCCTCGATATCCGCCATCGATCCGGTTCCGTCAGTGATCTTCGTAAGGAGCTCAAACATGCGCTTTGTACCGATTCGGCACGGAGAGCACTTGCCGCACGACTCATCTACAGTGAATTCGAGGAAGAACTTTGCGATGTCGACCATGCATGTATCTTCGTCCATGACGATCATACCGCCGGAGCCCATCATGGAACCGACAGAAACAAGGTTGTCGTAGTCAATCGGCGTATCGATGAGTGACGTCGGGATGCAACCGCCGGAAGGACCGCCGGTCTGTACGGCCTTGAAAGCCTTGCCGTTCGGAATACCTCCGCCGATATCGAAAACAATCTCGCGTACGGTGGTGCCCATCGGGATCTCGACGAGACCGACGTTATTTACCTTGCCGCCGAGCGCGAAAACCTTGGTACCCTTGGAACGCTCGGTTCCGACGGATGCGAACCATTCTGCTCCGTTACGGAGAATGACAGGGATATTCGCGTAGGTTTCAACGTTATTGAGAATCGTCGGTTTGCCGAAGAGACCCTTCACCGCCGGGAAAGGCGGACGAGGTGTCGGATTACCGCGCTTACCTTCAATGGAACGCATGAGTGCCGTCTCTTCACCACAGACGAAAGCGCCGGCTCCCAGACGGATATCAAGATCGAAATCAAATCCGGAGTCAAAGATATTCTTGCCGAGCAGACCGGCTTCTCTTGCCTGCTGGATCGCGATATCCAAACGCTCAACAGCGATCGGATACTCTGCGCGAACATAGACAAAACCCTGATTCGCTCCGATACAATAGCCGGCAATCGTCATAGCTTCGATAATGCTGTGCGGATCGCCTTCAAGGATCGAACGGTCCATGAATGCGCCCGGATCGCCTTCGTCAGCGTTGCAACAGACATACTTGGTGTCATTTGCGACCTTCGCCGCGAACTCCCACTTCATGCCGGTCGGGAATCCTCCGCCGCCACGGCCACGCAGACCGGAGGCTTTGATCTCGTTGATGATCGATGCCGGATCACGCTTCTTGGTAAGGATCGCGGCCAGAGCCTGATACCCGTCGTTTGCGATGTATTCCTCAATCTTCTCCGGATTGATGATTCCGCAGTTGCGAAGCGCGATGCGCTTCTGCTTCTTAAAGAACCCCTTGTCATCGGAGGAAAGGGATTCCGCTGATGCCTTGTCGGCGGCAAGCGTCATCAGGCGCTTGACATAACGACCCTTCAGAAGGTGTTCGCTGACAATCTCGTTAACATCTTCCGGGGAGACGCGGTAGTACATCACGCCTTCGGGATAAATAACGACAACCGGTCCCTCGGCGCAAAGTCCGAAGCAACCTGTCTTGACTACTTTGATTTCCTTGTCTAATCCATAAGAAGGAAGAAGCTCGTCGAACTTTTCCATAATCTTCGGAGAACTCGATGACGTACATCCGGTTCCACAGCAGACAAGGACGTGAGCACGAAATAACTCCATTTACTCTGCCTCCTTATATTTTGCGATAATTCCGGGAATCTCGTCGGGAGTAAGCCGCCCGTATACATCCTCGTTGACCAGAATAACCGGAGCAAGACCACACGCTCCGACACAACGACAAGCCGAAATCGAGAACTTGCCATCCTTGGTTACTTCGCCTGACTTGATACCGATCGAGTCCTCGATCTTCTCAAGAATCGGCTGCGCACCCTTAACATAACACGCGGTTCCGAGACATACATTAAACACAGTCTCGCCCTTCGGTTTGAGCGAAAAGAACGAATAGAAAGAAATTACACCGTAAACTTCGGCCACCGATACGTTCAAAGCGAACGCGACCTTCTTCTGAACATGAAGCGGCAGATATCCGTAGATTCCCTGCGCCTTTTGTAAGGTTGACATCAGAGCCTTCTGACCTTCACCCTTATGTTCGGCAAGAACGGCATCGAGCTTTACGCTCATTTCTTCCGGAGTCATTTTTGTTTTTCCCACAGTTGACTCACCTCCCAAACGCTAGGATAACATGAAAAAAACTTGCGCTCAATTCAAAAAACGGAATTATTTACGCTTTTTACCGATTTTTTCCAAAAAACATGAAGAAATCCGAAAACTTGAAAATCATTTCCCGACAATCTGAACTCAAATGAAATTTTTCCGATATAATTGGTGCGACGACTCTGAAATACGAAAAGAAATGAGAAACATCAAAGATGAAGCTTACTCTTACGATCCTTCCGAATGAACATGGCTTGCCCGCTTTTGCGGTATTATCCGAACGCATGCGTATGTCGCGTTTGATGATCAAGCGAATTCGATTATACGGAACCCTTCATGTCAACGGGTTACCTGCCCGGATGAAGGATCCCCTTGCACAGGGAGATGTGTTGGAAGCTGCATACGATGAAGCGAAGGCGCCTTCAGAGCGCAAAGGCGACGGAACGATTCCGATTCTTTTCGAGGATGAGTGGCTGATCGTCTGCGAGAAACCGGCAGGTTTAGTAACGCATCCTTCCTGGCAACATATGGATGATTCCTTAATTCAGCGACTTTCCGATCAACGTCTTCATCCTGTTATGAGACTCGACCGTGAGACATCGGGATTGATTGTTGTGGCAAAAAACGGATTCGCACATCACGTTATCTCGCAAAGTCCGGCAAAGAAAGAATATCTCGGAATACTTCACGGATGTCCGCAGCCAACGGAAGGAACAATCAACGCCCCAATCGGGCGTGCGACAGATTCGATCATGATACGTGTTGTCCGCGAAGACGGCCATCCATCGATCACACACTATCGCGTCCTATCGTATTTGAAGGAGAAGGACATCTCCCTGGTATCCTTTGTTCTGGAGACGGGACGATGCCATCAGATTCGTGTTCACTCACGTCATATCGGGCACCCGATTGTGGGAGACGGACTGTATGGACCCTCCTCCAATGATTTTTCGGAGCCCGAGATACCCTCCATCGGTATGGATCAAAGAATTGCAAGACAGGCGCTTCATGCCTGCTCACTTACCTTTGTTCATCCGCTCACGCACGAGACACTTTCTTTTACCAGCCATCTTCCGGAAGATATGCAGAATCTCCTTGACGAGGAGTAATGTGAATCAATTATTGTGTCGATTCATCATATGATTGGCAAGTGTCAGTGATGATGTATCCTCACGCTCTCCGGATAAGAGGCGTGCGATTTCCCGTTTCCGGTCTTCGTCGCGTAATCGTCGGATCGATGTAATCGTCCGTTGTCCGACGAGATTCTTCTCGATAAGAAAATGATGATCTGTCGCTGCTGCGATCTGTGCCATATGTGTAACGCAAAGCACCTGATGTGATCGGGAGAGACGGGAGAGTTTCTGCGCGACGGTTGTCGCCGTGGCACCGGAGATGCCGGTGTCGACTTCATCGAAGATCAGGATCGGTGTATCGTCGGCCGAAGCGAGGATTGTCTTGATCGCAAGCATGATACGGGATGCTTCACCACCCGATACCACCTTGGCAAGTGGTTTCTCCGGCTCGCCGGGATTTGCCGACATCATAAACTCGACATCATCATAGCCCGATCGGGAGAAGAAACGATCTCGAGGCCGTTGCGAAATTGCGGCACGAAAAACGGCGCCGTTCATGCCGAGATCAGATAATTCGTGGCGAATCAGCTCGGACAAACGGCCGGCCGCTTCCAATCGAAGATTGTGGATGGCATCCGCTCGATCCATGAGCGTCTTCTCGATCACAAGACGTTGACGATGAAGCTCCTTGAGACGCTTCTCCCCTCCCTTAATCGCGTCATATTCTTTACGCGCGTCTTCGAGAAATCGAAGCATTTCGGGGATTGACTTACCGTATTTGATCTTAAAGCGGAACAATAAATCCAGTCGCTTCTCGATCAGCTGAACATCCTCCAGAGGCATATCTTTCGTGGTCAAATATTTCTCAATATCAGAAACGATACCTTCCAAAGATAAGCGGATGGATTCAAGCGCATTCAACGGTTCAGTTAATGCAATATCATGAGAGGCGGCCTGGGACAGCGAAGTCTCTGCGAGACGGATGCGATCGAGTGCGCCCTCATCCTGTGATTCGATCAAGTGCGAAAAGGATGACAGTCCCTCGCGAATCTTCTCTGCCGAGGAGAGGAAACGCATTTTTTCCAGAAGCTCTGTTTCTTCCTCCTCGCGAAAAGCAGCTTCTTCGAGTTCGTGAATCTGGAAAAGAAGAAGTTCCGCACGTTTATCCTGCGCCTTCGGATCATTGCCTAAGGCGCGAATTTCTTCGATACACGTCTTATACTCCTCAAGTACACTCGAGTATTGCGTCACGGCATCAAAGATCGGTTTGCCGCCAAAACGATCGAGTAAAGCAATATGGCGTTCGCGACGAAAAATCGCCTGCTGATCGTTCTGCCCATGGATATCGATCAGCCGCTGTCCCACTTCCCGCAATGTCGAAAGAGTAACGAGTCGACCGTTAATTCTGGCCGTTGATCGACCGTCGGAAGCGATCTCACGCGCAAGTATACACGTGTCATCCTTCTCTACAGCGATACCGAGAGCCTCAAAATCCGCCCGTGGAATAGTCAAGGAAATATTATCGAAAACGGCTTCTACAAAGGCAAAATCCTCGCCGGAACGTACGGCGTCACGCCCGGTACGTTGCCCGCACAAAGCGGAAATCGCGTCGATCAATAGGGATTTACCCGCTCCGGTCTCTCCCGTGATTCCCGTGAAACCCTTCCCGGGTTCAAAAACGGCTTCGTCGATCAACGCGAAATTCTTCATTTGCATTCGTATCAGCATGTATCCGTCCTTATATCTCTGCGTTCAACCGTGAATTCATATCACGAATTGTTTGTGCGAGAGCGACGGCATCTTCCGGACTCGGAGTCGCAACAAAAACCGTATCATCTCCGGCGATCGATCCCACCACACCCGGCAAATGAATTGAATCAAGAGCGGAAGCCGCACCCTGTGCCATGCCGGGCAACGTCCGGATAACAACAAGATGCATCGCGCAAGAACAGCCGATGACAGACTGTGAGAAAACATACAAGAGTCTACCCGGAGCTACATCCCCGGTGCGGTCAAGGACGCTGTATTTCGCGTTACCTTGGGAAGTTGTGACCTTGATGATACCGAGTTCTTTTATGTCTCTCGATACCGTCGCCTGCGTGATCGCCAGGCCCTCGGAAATCAATGCGCCGACAAGCTCTTCCTGTGTTCCGATTTCGTTGGAGCGGATGAGTCGAAGGATGTGTTCCTGACGTTCATTTTTGCCCATCTTCATAAAAACTACCTCTCGCGTGAATCTTCTGACGGATGGTCTGGTAAAAATTCGAATATCCGATCTTTGCTATGCGTATCGGGCAGGATGCTTTCCTGACGAAAACCTGATCAAACGGAGCCAAAGCGATGTCATTTCTTCCGTCGAGTGACAGAAGCGGCTGTTCATGATAATCCCGAAGACGGATCTCGACGACGCTGTCCTCGCTGACGACATAACTGCGGTTATGCAGTGTGTGGGGACAAATCGGTGTTACGACAAAGACGTCGAGGCTCGGCATGATGATCGGTCCGCCGGCGGCCAGAGAATATGCGGTCGATCCTGTCGGCGAAGAAAGGATGACTCCGTCACCGGACAGTCGCTCGACATAATCACCGTCAATCAGAAGATCGACCGTGAGAACATGAAGGAGATATCCGCGCGCAATGACCACGTCATTCAGGCAATATCCTCGGCCCTTCTCTTCCCCGTCCCGGTTCTTCACGATCACTTCAAGTTGAATACGATTCTCGATGGTATATTCACCCGCGAGAATTCGATCGATTGCGTCTTCAAACTGATCCGGGTGGATCTCCGTCAGGAAACCGATACTCCCGAGGTTCACTCCGATCATTGGGATATCGCTCGTGTAATGATAATGAACAGCCGATAGAAACGTGCCGTCACCACCGAAGCTCAACAGCATATCACAACCGTCATAGGTCCCGACGGTTACGTCGGAACTGAGTCCCAATGGGGTGTTCTCATAAATATCAGAGACAACACAGGAGCTTCCTTTGCGAGTGATAATCGCTACAGCCGCGAGAGCAAATGAATAGTTCTTATCTTTGTCGGGATTCGAGACGATGCCGAAAATCATGTGCGATCCCCTTTATGCTTCCCGGTTAATCACGAGAAACAGTATAGTATACAGGTGATTATACATACAATTTGCGAAGTCTGCACCATGATAGAGGCAAAGTCGAGAGGATTTCGTCCCAGCAGAACCGGGAATCTACTTAGAGAACTCTTTTTGCTTGAGCATATCAATCGCAACTTGGGCAATCGAATGCTCATCCATACTCTCGAAACGCATGAGTTCGCTTCGCAAGCCGGCGGTAAGTGCATGGTCCGTGACACCAATACTTGCAAACGGAATATGAATGCCGCGCTTCAACATAAGCATCGCAATCTGTGAGGATACACCGGTGTGCGATATTCCGTCTTCACAGACGATAACGAGACCGGTTTTTTTGATCGATGCGAGTATGCTGCTCTCGTCGAGTGGCTTCAGCCAACGAAGGTCGATGACCTCGGCACGGTATCCATGTTCTGCCAATAATAATGCGGCCTGCATCGCTTCAATGGACATGACTCCGGCGGCCAGAATGGTAATGTCAGTGCCCTCCCGAAGAATCATCGCCTTTCCGTGCTGTGTGGTATGCGTGGAAGAATAATCAGAGTTCTCCCCGGATCTCGGGTAACGAACAGCGACGGGACCTTTCGCTTCAGCAATCGCGTATCGCAACATGACATCTAGTTCGAAGTAGTTTCGCGGAGCGAGAATCTCCATGGTGGGCATACTCATCAGCAACGAAATATCATACAGACCTTGATGAGTTTCTCCATCCTGACCGACGATGCCGGAACGATCGATGGCGAGAACGACATGAAGGTTCTGCAGACAGATATCGTGAAGAACTTGATCATATCCGCGCTGGAGGAATGTGGAGTAGATGGCGACGACGGGAACCAGCCCGTTAGCTGACAAACCGGCAGCCATGGTCAAGGCGTGTTCTTCCGCGATTCCAACATCAAAGAAGCGATCGGGAAAGAGTACGTTGAAGGGCTCTAAGCCGGCACTTGACATCATCGCGGGGCAGACGGCAACCACTTTCGGATTCTTCTCGGCAATCCCGATCAAAGATTTTCCGAACATGGATGTGAAGGTCGACGTTCCGCAGCTCTCGCAACCAAGATCAATATCGAAGGGAACAACACCGTGATAACGCGACGGAGAAGCCTCCGCAAAATCATAACCCTTGCCCTTCTTTGTACAGACATGAAGAAGAACGGGTTTGTTGATGTTCTTAACCGTATCAAGATACCGTAATAGTGTAGGAATATTGTGTCCGTCGATCGGGCCGTAATAACGGAAGCCGAGATCCTCGAAAATCACCGGATGACTTCTTCGGATTGCAATGCGGATCGAATCCTTGATCAGAGCAATCAGTCGAAAAATCGCTCGTCCGAGCACCGGGATTTTGAGAAGAATTTTCTCGGTATCGGTCTTCAGCCGGATATACCGCTGGGAGGAACGCATCGATGCGAGTTTTCGCGAAAGTGCGCCGACATTATTATCGATGGACATCATGTTGTCATTTAATATAACGATAAGATTCTCGCTGAATTGACCCGCGTCATTCAAGGCTTCATATGCCAGCCCGCCCGTCAATGCACCGTCGCCGATGACGGCGATTACTTTGCCCTTCTCTCCTTTGAGTTCTTTGGCGCGGAGAAGACCGAGGGCTGCGGATATCGATGTGCTGCTGTGACCTGTATTGAAAAAATCATATGGGCTCTCCGAACGTTTCGGGAAACCGGAATAGCCGTCATGTTGTCGAAGCGTCGAAAAGAAATCTTTGCGACCGGTCAGTAGCTTATAGGTATAACTCTGGTGCCCGACATCCCAGACAATCTGATCCTCATCGGCAAAATTAAAACGTGAGAGCATGGCGATGGTCAATTCAACGACGCCGAGATTCGAGGATAAATGTCCTCCTCTTTGGGAAACGCCGGAGATGATCATCGTTCGTAATTCTTCCGACAACGCGCGCATTTCTTTCTCGTTCAAATCGCGTATATCTGCCGGAGATTGAATTTTGTCAAATATTTCACTCATAATTAATGGTCCCTTGTAAAGAGATAATCGGTTAGGTTCGCAAGAAACGAAGTAGAAAAACCGAGCTTGTTCAGTTCGTTTAGATTCGAATAGGCGGCCGTTATCTCTTCCTGCAGATACTCCTTCGCCTTCGATATGCCGAACAAAGTGACAAAGGTTGACTTATTCTCAATCGCGTCTTTACCTACGGATTTGCCAAGAACCTCATCCGTTGATGTTACATCAAGCAAATCATCCTTGATCTGAAAGGCAAGACCGATATGGGAAGAGAACTCTTCTAAATTATGCCCCAGATTCTCATTTGTGTCAGCATATTCCGACATCAGATAGGGAATCATCACCGGTGCGCGAAGAAGACACCCGGTCTTTTTCCGGTGTAAGGTAAGCAGAAGATCCTTGTCGATTCTCTTCCCTTCCGACAATATATCGATCGTCTGGCCGCCGATCATTCCGTTCGAACCCGCCATGGAAGCCAGAAATAGAGATGCGCGTAATGCACCGCCCGGAAGTGTGAGACTCGCCTGAAGAACGACTTCATACGCACGGTTCAGCAGAGCATCCCCGGCAAGAAGTGCAATGGCTTCGCCGAATTTCACATGACACGTCGGCTTCCCTCTTCGAAGAACATCATTATCCATACAAGGAAGATCATCATGAATCAGAGAATACGTATGAATCATCTCAAGAGCCATGGCGAAAGGCAATACATCCTCGATCCGGAGATGAAGCATTTCGGCTGTCGCAAGTAGCAGAGCCGGGCGTATACGCTTGCCGCCGGCGGTCAGACTGTAAATGGCGGCCTCTTTCGTCGGATCCATCTCCGTAGTATCGCCGAGAAAGAAGGAAGAAAGATGATCTTCTGTCAATCGCTGGTAGGAGGAGAGCTTCGCATGAAAAGGCGACAATTCACTCATACTACGCCTCCGCCTTCGTATCGGGGTCAAAATCCGACGTTTGTTCGGAGAGTCCCGGATTTGTAAGAATCTGAACTCTTTTCTCTATCTCTTCAAGCTTTGCGGTACAAATCGACGAGAGAGTTACTCCCTGTTGGTAGAGCGCAATCGATTCCTCAAGAGATACGTCCCCGGCATCCAGAAGCTTAACAATTCGATCCAATTCGGTCATGGCCTGCTCGAAACTTAATGATTCCAATTCCTGCTTATTCACGGTTTGCTTCCTCCCTATGATCAATGCGATCTGCCGTACAATGAACTTCGCCATCCGATAGCAATATGCGAATCCGGTCTCCGACTTGTACGCGTCGGACAGATGCTATCGGTTCGGTCTCTCCTTCTTTTGTCGTGACTCCGTATCCCCTGGACAATATTCGAAGCGGACTTAACGCGTGAAGCTTTCCGATTCGATTGGTTAGTATCGAAGTATTTGCATCCAATCGCCTCGCAAGTGCCTGTTGCATGCGATAAAGAAGCATATCCAGTCTTTGCGAAGACATCTCAACCAAATGCAAAGGACGTAAAAGTGACGGGCTCGTCGTATAGTTAATGAGTCTTCTTCTCTCTCTCTCGATTCGCAACGAAAGAATTCGGGCAAGCCGGTTGGATAATTCATCGACCGAACGGGATAGATCTTCCTTAAGGGGCATAACCAGCTCCGCCGCCGCAGAGGGAGTCGGCGCGCGAAGATCACTGACGAAATCACAGATGGTGAAATCGGTTTCGTGACCGACGGCAGAGATGATCGGTATTTGTGAGACATAAATTGTACGCGCCAAATGCTCGTCATTGAAGCAGAACAGATCCTCCATCGAGCCGCCGCCGCGGGCAATGATAATTACGTCGACATTCTTCTTGCGGTTGAACCAAAGGACGCCATCGGAAAGAGTTTTCGCGGCAGTGATTCCCTGGACGGCGGAAGGATAGATCAACACATTGAAATTCGGGTATCTACGCGAAAGAATCTGCAGAATATCGGATATGACCGCGCCCTTCGGCGAAGTGACAATACCGATTCGCCTCGGAAGAAACGGGATGCGCTTCTTGTGTTCCGGCGCGAAAAGTCCCTCGTCGGAGAGTTGTTGCTTTTTGCGTTCGAATGCGGCAAAAAGATCGCCGATTCCGCTTCGCTCCATATCGTACACAACAAGTTGAAAGCGACCGTCACGGTCATAGAGACTGGCTCGAGCCGTAAGGATCACACTGATGCCGTTTTCCGGTTCAAAAGAAAAACGCGATGCATTCCCTTTGAACGCAACGCAGCTTACTTGCGAATCCTTGTCTTTTAAAGTGAAATAGATATGTCCGGACGGATACTTCTTACAACCGGAAATCTCGCCGGATACACGAACCGAAGACAATACGGGATCGGCAGACAGTAATTCGCCGGTGTACCGGTTTAATTCAGTTACGGTAAAAACCGTACTCATTCCTTCTGGCCCGGCTCAAGTCGTCCGAGAATGGCATTAATATAGGCCTTGGATTCCTCTGTGCTGTATTTCTTGGCAAGAACGACAGCCTCACTGATCGAGACATTCAACGGAACATCCGGACAGTTCATGATCTCAAAGGCGGCGATTCGGAGTATAACGATATCGACCTTGGGAAGACGCTCGATCTTCCAACCCTTAAGCAAAGGCGCGATAACCGCGTCGAGAGAGGCGGATTCTGCGTTGACGCCGGAAATGACACGATCAAAGAATAATTTATCGGATTCGTCCAACGGAAATTCAGACAAGAAGATCTCGCGCTGCTCTTCCGGCGCGCTCTTTCTGATCTCCATCTGATATAAAAGCAGGAACGCATGTTCTCTTGCTTCTCTTCTGCTCATCTAAACCTCCCGGGGGGTATGATCTTATCGAGAAAATCCTTCAGGCGCTCTTTGTCTGAGAATAAACGAACGCCGATCAAATAACCGGCCAACGTCATCAGCAGAATAAAGAGTGTCTTTCCAAAACCGAAAATAACCAGTAACAAAGCAATCGTAAATGCGACGGCGCCGCCGATTATTCCGGCATTCCGATCCTTGAGCATATCGAGGAAACGGGACAGCAAATGCTTCATGGCGTCTATCTCTCAACCTTGGCGACAACCGGTTCAACGCGAACAACCTTGACCGAGACCGACTCGACAGAGATACCGGTATATCTTTCTATGTCCTTCTTAATGCGATCCTGTACCTTGGACATCATCGCGGGAACTTCGACGTTCGCGTAAAGGACGGCACTGAGCTGAACGCGTATGGCGTCATCTTTACCCGAGAAAACATGGGCCTTGGCGGACTTGATGCCGACCTGCGCGCTCTTGGCAGAGTTCAGCGCAATACTCTCGATGGCGTCAACTCCGATATCGACCGTTCCGATATCCGTCTGACGAATTCTCGTGCGGCTCAGACGCCCGGAAAGAATCGCATAAGAGACGGCCCAGACGGCAAAACCGAGTATGATCAGAAGGACCACCAGATAAATCCACTTAAAGACATTATCCAAAACAATACTCGAAAGGACTCGATTGAGAGTGGTGAATACGGCGACATCAAATAGCCCGGTTAAGAGCACGACGGAAAACACCGACAGTAACAGGGAGAATAAAACAAGAACAACACGAACGAACTTGCTCAAACCGAAGCCTCCTCCCGCAAAACCACACCGCAGACGTGAACATCGACGGATTCGACAACCAGTCCCGTAAACTTCTCGACATCAGCCTTAACATGTTCCTGGATGGCCCATGCAACTTCCGGAATTATCATACCATAATAGACCACCGGATAGACCGTGATGGAGACAAAACCATCATCGTTCTCATGAAAAACAACACTTACGCCCTTGCCTTCATGAACGATACCCAGAGTCTCTTTGATGACAACACCGTGCGAAGGCTTCAAAAACGCCACTCCGTCTGCCTCAAGGGCAGCTTCGGCAGCGTACTGGGCGACAAAACCCTGCGACATGGAGCGCTCACCCTTGATCGATTCGGCAGTCAAATTCTGATTGGCCATGTCATTGTTACTCCCAAAGACAGGTCGCTAGACCATCCCTGTCAGTAGATCATCGCGCGATCAGGCGCGCTCGATGTACTCGCCGGTACGCGTGTCAACGCGTACAACTTCACCCTGGTTAACGAACAGAGGAACCTTAACAGAGGCACCGGTCTCGAGAACCGCGATCTTGGAGGCGTTATTCGCCGTATCGCCGCGAACACCGGGCTCGCATTCCGTAATCTTCAGCTCAACAATGATCGGAAGTTCAACGCCGAAAATCTGTCCTTTGTAAGAAAGAATCTTACAGATCATCTCTTCTTTGAGGAACTTAATCGCGTCGCCGATGTCATTGGCGGAGATTGGGCGCTGCTCATAGGTGCTCTGGTCCATAAAGTAATACAGTTCGCCATCCGAGTAGATATACTGCATATCGTTTCTCTCGAGTCTGGCTTCTTCAAACTTCTCATTCGGATTGAAGGATCTCTCGACAACGCCGCCGGTCTTCACGTTTCTGTACTTGGTGCGGACAAATGCGGCTCCCTTGCCGGGTTTAACATGCTGAAACTCGACAACCTGAAAAACATTGAAGTCCATCTCAAAGCAAATACCGTTTCTGAAATCTCCTGCGCTGATCATATAATCTCCTCTCATAATAGAAAGCTATGCCGATGTTTCTAACGAAATCAAATGGCAGTAAAATTCATGCTAACATATTCTACTTGACTGTACCGTGATCCGCAAGTCCTTCGCAAAAACTTTCACTGGTACCGCAGGCGCAAGCGTTTAGAATCGAAGAATACGGCGAACGAGCTTTTCAAAAGGTCGCTTTAACTTGATGTAAAACAACTCCTCTTCCGTGACCCGCTCGACCAGGACAGAATAAACTCCTGACCGATTAGCGGCAACTATATCGGTAAATATCTGATCTCCAAAAAAAACGGCTTCGTCCGGCGTGCAACCGGTTAGTGACAATGCACGAAAAACGCCGGCGGTGGAAGGCTTATTCGCATATGAGACGCAGGGAATTCCAAGTTCATCCGCAAAATCCGCAGATCGCTTCGACTTTGCATTCGAAACAATGCAGCAAACCAATCCCAAATTCTTCAGAAACTGTATCGCTTCTCTGGAATATTCGGTGGGATGCGTGACATGGTCTTCCGCCA
>JACCEE011899185.1_pt1 | contig 72847 bp, 64 predicted proteins | sample 7449931 | NCBI WGS metagenome assembly JACCEE01 (sample SAMN15323457, study PRJNA562643) | freshwater metagenome | isolation source: river surface water | place: USA:Blue River Watershed | collected 2017-08-19
CCACAACGGCGCACACACTTGATGATGTTTTCGGCTGCACTTTGCGCACCGGTCACGATGTGCACCTTGGCTTCCAGGCGCATGCCACTCATGCCGATCGGCTCCTTGACTTCCTGACTGTCGATCACGAATTCCTGGGGAGCCACCAGCAGCAAACGCTGATCGGTCGAGATGTTGATCGCACGCGCTGTCTCCATCACCCGCGCCACATCGGCCGGGGTGACTTCCTTGTCCTTGATGGCCACCATGCCACTCGAGTTCAAGCCCCGGATGTGGCTGCCGGTGATGCCCACATTCACGCGCGTGATCTTGCAGTCGGCCATCAGCTCGGCCTCTTTCAAGGCTTGCTGAATGCTCTGCACGGTCGCGTCGATGTTGACCACCACACCCCGCTTGAGGCCATTGCCCGGGGCAATGCCCAAACCGGCGATTTTGAGTTCACCATCGGGCATCACTTCAGCCACCACCACCATGACCTTGGAGGTGCCAATGTCCAACCCGACGACCAGATCCTTGTACTCTTTTGCCATTTGACTCACCGTTTCCGTTTTGATCCTGTTGCCTGATTGCTCAGGGTTTCTTCTTGTCTGATTCCACCGTGGTCACACCCCGCAAGCGCAAGGCATAACCGTCTTTGTGTCGCAAATCCGCCCCGGCCAAAGATGTGGGGGTGCGCCCATAACGGGCCGTGATTTGCGACAAGGTCCTGAAAAACACCTGCAAACGCGCCCCGACTTCGGCTTGCGTTCCCCGGCCCAACTCCAGCTGGGCACCCCCTTGGGTCAGCACACGCCAACTGCCTCGGGGGGTCATTTCAAGCTGATCGATGTCCATGTCCACCGCCTCGAACAAGGGCTGCAAATACTGGTACATCCTGACCACATCTGCGGACAAGCCGTCAGGCCCTTTCAAACGCGGCAAACGCTCCACATCGATGTCTTCCACATTCGCCTCAAACACCTGCGACTGCTCGTTGAGCAGGGTGTTGGCCCCGTCATCGCCCCACAAGGCAATGGGGTGATGTTCCAGCAGAACCGTACGCAAACGGTTTGGAAAATCACGGTGCACCACCGCTTTGCGCACCCAGGGAACGGCCTCAAAAGCATCGCGCGCATCGTTCAGGTTCAAGGTGAAGAAATTGCCACTGAGCTGGGGCACCACATTGGCGCGTAAAGTCACCGCATTGTTGTGAGACACCTCGCCCTGTACCGTGATGGCCTGAATGGCAAACATGGGATGACGCAACAGCCACCATGCCCCGCCGCCCAGCCCCAGCAACACGAGCACCACCAGCAGTCCTGCTGCGGTCATGTTCATGAGCCGGACATCCAGCGGCAAAGGCATGGCTTTTTTCACCCCATCACCTCTTTTGTGTGGTCAAGCGTGGCCGCCGTCAGCAACTGGCTGCACAAGGCTTCATAGCTGATGCCCGCAGCGCGTGCGGACATGGGTACCAGCGAATGGCCGGTCATGCCGGGCGAGGTGTTGATTTCAAGCAAGTAAGGCTGACGCGTAGCCGCATCAATCATCACGTCGATGCGCCCCCAACCACGGCAACCCAACACCCGGTAGGCCTTGACCACCAACGCTTCAATGGCGGCCTCTTCGGCTGCGGGCAGACCGCTGGGCACCAGGTACTGGGTGTCGTCGGTGAAATACTTGTTCTGGTAGTCGTAATTGCCTTCTGGGGCCACGATGCGGATCACCGGCAGGGCCTTGGCGCTCTCGCCCTCACCCAGAACCGGGCAGGTCACTTCGTCGCCCACAATGCACTGCTCACACAAGATGTCGGCATCGCACTGTGCCGCAGCTGTCAAGGCTGCGGGCACGTCCTGCGCGGTCATGACCTTGGTGACCCCAATGGACGAACCCTCACGCGCTGGTTTGACGATCATCGGCAAGCCCAGAGCATCGACCAAGGACGCCACCGACACCGCGGCCAACTGGTCGCGACGCACCAGCACATAACGCGGCGTGGGCAAGCCCTCGGCCAGCCAGACCCGTTTGGTCATGGTCTTGTCCATGGCAATGCTCGACGCCATCACGCCTGAGCCCGTGTAAGGAATGCCCAGCAACTCCAAAGCGCCTTGCACCGTGCCATCCTCACCATAACGACCGTGCAGGGCGATGAAACACCGGTCAAAGCCTTCACGCCGGAGTTCGCTCAGATCACGCTCGGCCGAATCAAAAGCATGCGCATTGACCCCCGATGCCTGCAAGGCCTTGAGGACCCCTTGACCAGACATCAAGGACACCTCGCGCTCTGCCGAGCGACCGCCCAGCAAGACCGCCACTTTGCCCAAGTTCGCCGTGCTCACACTGCACCTCCCAGCTCAACCACTTTGGCGGGCACCGCACCAATCGATCCGGCACCCATGCAAATCACCACATCGCCATCCCGTGCATTGCCCAAAATGGCCTCGGGCATGTCGGTGATGGCATCCACAAACACGGGCTCGACCTTGCCGGCCACACGCAGGGCGCGCGCCAGTGAGCGGCCATCGGCGGCCACCACAGGGGCTTCACCTGCGGCATACACCTCGGACAGCAGCACGGTGTCGCAGCCCTGACCAATGACTTTCACAAAATCCTCAAAGCAGTCACGGGTACGGCTGTAACGGTGCGGCTGGAACGCCAGCACCAAACGACGCCCCGGAAACGCGCCTCGGGCCGCAGCCAAAGTGGCGGCCATCTCCACCGGGTGGTGGCCGTAATCGTCGATCACCGTGAAGCGCCCGGCCCCACCGGGCACCGCCACATCGCCATAACGCTGGAAGCGGCGACCCACACCCTTGAAGCCAGCCAAGGCACGTTGCACGGCGGCATCGTCCACCCCCAGCTCCACGGCCACGGCCACGGCCGCCAGCGCGTTGAGCACATTGTGTTGACCGGGCAAATTGACCACCAGATCAAGATCGGGCAAGGTGATGCCATTGCGGCGTTGCACCGTGAAATGCATCTGACCGTTTTCAGCCCGCACATTCACGGCACGCACCTGGGCGCCTTCGTTCAGACCATAAGTCGTCACCGGGCGCGCAAGGTCATTCACGATGGACTGAACACCGGGATCGTCGTTGCACAGGATGGCGGTGCCATAAAACGGCATGCGGTGCAAAAACTCGACAAATGCCGACTTCAATCGACCGAAGTCATGGCCATAGGTTTCCATGTGGTCGGCATCGATGTTGGTCACCACCGCCATCACGGGCAACAAATTCAGGAACGAGGCATCGGATTCATCCGCTTCCACCACGATGTAGTCGCCCGTACCCAGCTTGGCATTGGCCCCGGCACTGTTCAAACGCCCACCAATCACGAACGTCGGATCAAGCCCGGCCTCGGCTAAAACACTGGCCACCAGGCTGGTGGTGGTCGTTTTACCGTGTGTCCCGGCAATGGCCACGCCCTGCTTCATGCGCATCAACTCGGCCAACATGACCGCACGCGGAACGATGGGGATGTGACGCTCGCGTGCAGCCTGCACTTCGGGGTTATCTGCCTTGACCGCCGTGGAGGTGACCACCGCATCGGCATCCTTGACGTTGTCTGCTGCATGGCCGATGTGCGTCTCGATGCCCAGGCTGTGCAGACGGCGCAGTGTGGCGCTGTCGGCCAGGTCCGAGCCCGAAATTTGATAACCCAAATTGAGCAACACCTCGGCGATGCCGCTCATGCCCGAGCCGCCCACACCAATGAAATGAATTTTGCGAATGGCGTGTTTCATGCTGCCAATTCCTCACAAGCCATCACAACCTCCCGAGTTGCATTTGTTTTTTTCTGTTCATGAGCTTTTTGTGCGCAAGCCAGCAAGGTGTCGCGGCTCAACCCCGCCAGACGCTCGGCCAGCATCTGCGCCGTCAACTCGGCCTGCGGCACCAGCCAGCCGCCACCATGGGCCACCAAAAACTGGGCATTGGTGGTCTGGTGGTCATCCACTGCAAACGGGAACGGCACCAACAAGGCCGCCACCCCGACCGCAGCCAATTCGGTCACGGTGCTGGCCCCTGCACGGCAAATCACCAGATCGGCCTGCGCAAAGGCGCTGGCCGTGTCGTCGATGAACGGCGTCAATTCAGCCTGCACACCCACTGCTTGGTAATTGGCACGCAAAGTGTCGATTTGTTTGGCCCCGCTTTGGTGGACCACCACCGGACGATCGGCCTCGGGCAGCAAGGCCAAAGCCTGCGGCACGATGTCATTGAGGGCTTTGGCCCCCAGACTGCCGCCGACCACCAGCACACGCAGCGGACCCGTGCGACCGGCAAACCGCTCGGCGGGCGATGCTTGCTGCATGAATGCCTGGCGCAAAGGATTGCCCACCCACTGCCCTGTCTTGAAAACACCCGGAAATGCAGTGAACACCCGGTCGGCGACTTGCGCCAGCACCTTGTTGGCCAGACCCGCCACCGAGTTTTGTTCGTGCAGCACCACCGGCTTGCCCAACAAGGCAGCCATCAGACCGCCTGGAAATGTGATGTAGCCACCCAAACCCAGCACCACATCGGGCTGCACCCGACGCACCACTTGCAGGCTTTGCCAGAAAGCACGCAACAACTTGAAGGGCAGCAGCGCCAGCGTTTTAAGGCCTTTGCCACGCACACCACCAAACTGCACCATTTCAAACGCGAAACCACGTGGCGGCACCAGTTGACTTTCCATGCTGTCAGGCGCGCCCAGCCAATGCACACGCCAGCCCGCATCACGCAAGGCCTCTGCCACAGCCAGGCCCGGGAAGATGTGCCCGCCCGTGCCACCAGCCATGACCAATGCACATTTTTGCGTCATGCCCGTCCCCCACGCATCAGCTGCTTGTTTTCGGCATCAATGCGCAGCACGATGGCGATCGCCACCAGATTCATCATGATGGCCGAGCCGCCATAACTCATCAGCGGCAAGGTCAGTCCTTTGGTGGGCAAGGCCCCCAGGTTCACACCCATGTTGATGAACGACTGAAAGCCGATCCAGATGCCCACGCCCTGGGCGACCAGACCGGAGAAAACCTTGTCCAGTGCGATCGATTGGCGGCCAATCACCATGATCCTGCGGGCCAACCACAGAAACAGGAAAATCACCACCGATACCCCGACCAGACCAAACTCTTCGCCAATCACAGCCAACAAAAAGTCGGTATGCGCTTCGGGCAACCAATGCAGTTTTTCAACACTGCCCCCCAAGCCCACGCCCCAGACCTCACCTCGACCAATGGCGATCAAGGAGTGTGACAACTGGTAGCCCTTGCCCAGCGCGTGTTCGGCACTGAACGGGTCCAGATAAGCAAAGATCCGGTCACGACGCCAGGGCGACAAGGCGATCATCATCACGAACGCGCCCACCAGCACAGCAAAAATCAAGAAGAACATGCGGGCATTCACCCCGCCCAGGAACAAGATGCCCATGGCGATGATGGCGATCACCATGAACGCGCCCATGTCCGGCTCGGCCAGCAAGAACACGCCGGCCAGCGCCACAGCCGCCCCCATGGGCCAGACCGCGCGGAAGAAATCTTCTTTCACATCCATTTTGCGGACCATGTAATCGGCGGCATAAATGATGGTGGCCAGCTTGGCCAGTTCGGAGGGCTGGAAATTCATGATGCCCAGCGAAATCCAGCGGCGGGCACCGTTGACGCCTTTACCGATGAAGGGCACCAGAACCAGAACCAGCAACACCAGCGCCAGCACAAACATGGGTCGGGCCACTTTTTCCCAGGTCTCCATCGGAACCTGAAAGGCCAGCAAAGCCACCACGCACCCAATGACCAATGAAATGATGTGGCGCGTCAGGAAATGGGTGTGGGCATAGCGCGCAAAACGTGGGTTGTCCGGCATGGCCACAGACGCTGAATACACCATCACCATGCCCCACATGAGCAAAGCCACGACCACCCAAACCAACGCCTGGTCCACGCCCTGTATACGGGCGGCTGAGTTGCCCGGCTGGCGCGCAAAGTCATAGCCGCCCAAATTGACCGGCAAACCTGCATGGCCAGGCGTGGGCGCTCCCCCGGTGAACACGGCACCGATTTGCGCCAAGCTGGTGCGCACGCGTTGCATGAAGGTCACAGCGTCTCTCACAGCCCCCCCTCCATCGCCACACCCGAGGCCTCGGCCAGTTCAGACACGGCCTGTGCGAACACACGGGCGCGGTGCTCATAGTTGTCAAACATGTCCAGACTTGCACATGCGGGCGACATCAGCACGGCATCGCCGCTTTGCGCCAAGTCACGCGCCTGCAACACGGCTGCGGGCATGTCGGCGGCATCGTGCATGGGCACGCCACTGCCTTGTAAAGCCTCACGGATCAGCGCAGCGTCGCGCCCAATCAACACGACACCCCGGGCATAGCGGCTCACCGGGGCAGACAACGGCGAAAAATCCTGACCTTTGCCATCGCCGCCCAGGATCACCACCAGACGCCGATCAGCCCCCAAGCCTTGCAAAGCAGCCACGGTGGCACCGACATTGGTGCCTTTGCTGTCGTCAAAGTATTCGATGTCGTCAATCACCGCAATCGATTCGACACGGTGCGGCTCGCCACGGTATTCACGCAAGCCGTACAACATGGGGGCCAGGGCGCAACCCGCACTGCTGGCCAAAGCCAGCGCGGCCAAGGCATTGACCGCGTTGTGACGCCCCCGGATGCGCAAGGCATCGGCAGGCATAAGGCGCTGGATGTGCAGTTCTTCGGCTTCGTCCTTGCGACGGCGGCGGGTTTCATCGGCTTCCAGCGCACGCACCAGCCAGGTCATGCCATTCATGACTTCAATGCCAAAGTCGCCCGGGCGCTGGGGCATGTCTGCACCGAACGAAACGTAAGCACGTTCGATGGGCTTTTGTAATTTCACACGGATGGGGGCCGGACGCATCGCCATGACCTGCGCATCTTCGCGGTTGAGCACCATCAAGCCCTTTTCACCAAAAATACGGGCCTTGGCTGCGGCATAAGCGGCCATGGAACCGTGCCAATCCAGATGGTCCTGCGTGATGTTGAGCAACGTGGCGGCTGTGGGCTCAAAGCCTTCACTGCTGTCCAACTGAAAACTCGACAACTCCAGCACCCAGACTTGCGGCAAAGCCGTGGCCATGGGATGGATCACCACGGGCGGAGCCACGGGCACCACCGGCACCTGGGCATCTTCATCGTCCAGCCCTTGTTCCGGCGCGGCATCGCTGACGTCTTCCGAGGCATGCGCCGTCACTTCATCCGAATCAGAGGCGGGCACAGCATCCACCACGGCCTCTGCGGACGGCATGGCAGCTTCTTGCGGGGCATCGGCCAGCGCCTGTTCTTGCGCCTGTTGCGCCACCACCTCTTGCGCCTGCACCACGGCCTGCGCCAGCGTGTCCAGCAAGGTCGGGCCAATGTTGCCAGCGATCTTGACGGTTTTGCCAGCACGTTCGACCAATTGACCGGTGAGCGAAGTCACGGTGGTCTTGCCATTGGTCCCCGTGATCGCCAGCACCTGGGGTGCATAACCATAGTCGTTTTTCAGATCACCCAACGCAGCAGCAAACAAGCTCAGCTCGCCCCCTTGCCACAGACCGATCGCCCGCGCGGCCTCAACCACCGGTGCGACCACATCCGGGGCCAGACCGGGGCTGCGGAACACGGCGCGCACCGATGTGCCCTCAACCAGATTGGCCGCAAAGGGGCCTGACACGAAACGCACGGCGGACCATTCGGCCTGCAAAGCGTGAAGCTGGGGCGGCAATTCGCGGGTATCGGCCACGGTCACTTCTGCTCCGGCACGGGCACACCAACGGGCCATGGCCAGACCCGAAGCCCCCAAACCGAGAATCAGAACGTGTTGACCTTGGAGCTGCATGGCTTACCTCAGCTTCAGGGTCGACAAGCCGACCAGGCACAGCAGCATGGTGATGATCCAGAAGCGCACAACCACTTGCGTTTCCTTCCAGCCGCTCTTTTCAAAATGGTGGTGCAAAGGCGCCATCTTGAGGATGCGTCGTCCTTCACCATATTTTTTCTTGGTGTATTTGAAGTAAGTGACTTGCACCATCACCGACAAGGCTTCCACCACAAAAATGCCACCCATGATGGCCAGCACGATTTCCTGGCGCACGATCACGGCGACGGTCCCCAGCGCACCGCCCAAAGCCAGCGCCCCGACATCGCCCATGAACACTTGTGCCGGATGGGTGTTGAACCACAAAAAGGCCAACCCGGCTCCGGCCATGGCCGAGCAGAAAATCAACAACTCACCCGAGCCCGGGATATAGGGGAACAACAGGTATTTGGAAAACACCGAGCTGCCGGTCACATACGCAAACACACCCAGCGCAGACCCCACCATCACCACCGGCATGATGGCCAGGCCATCCAGACCATCGGTCAGGTTGACCGCATTGCTGGCCCCCACGATGACCAGATACGTCATGATCACAAAACCGAACACGCCCAAGGGATAGCTGACTTCCTTGAAAAACGGCACCATCAAACCGGCCTTGGGAGGCAGGTTCACATCAAAACCCGACATCACCCAACGGGCAAACAGGTCCAGAACCCGCAAATTGGAGCTTTCGGAAATGCTGAACACCAGGTACAAGGCTGCCAGCAAACCGATCACCGATTGCCAGAAATATTTTTCGCGCGAACGCATGCCTTCCGGGTCTTTGTTGACCACCTTGCGCCAGTCATCGACCCAGCCAATGGCACCAAAACCCAGCGTCACGATCAACACAATCCAGACAAAGCGGTTGGACAGGTCAAACCACAGCAAGGTCGAGATGGCAATCGACAGCAAAATCAGCACACCGCCCATGGTGGGGGTCCCGCTTTTGGACATGTGGGACTCCATGCCATAGCCCCGGATGGGCTGCCCGATTTTGAGGGCGGTCAAACGACGAATGACGGCAGGACCTGCCGCCAGGCCAATCAGCAAAGCGGTCATGGCCGCCATCACCGCACGGAACGTGAGGTATTGGAAAACGCGCAAAAAGCCCCATTCGGGCGACAGACTTTGCAACCATTGCGCCAGACTAAGCAGCATGGGGCACCCCTTTTTGAATTTGTTGTTCTTGTGACTGTTGCACCAGGGCCTCCACCACGCGCTCCATCTTCATGAAACGCGACCCCTTGACCACGATGCTTTGAAAACCTGATGCACTGTTCGCCAGATCGGCCAACAAGGTGTCCATGCTCTCAAAATGACGTGCAGCACCAAACGCCCGAGCGGCATGCACGCACAAGTCACCCAAAGTGAAGAACGCGTCGATGCCACGCTCTGCGGCATACGCCCCCACTTCGGCATGGAATTGCGGGCCCTGATCACCCACTTCGCCCATGTCACCCAGCACCAGCAACCGCGGTGCTGGCAACTCGGCCAACACATCGATGGCGGCACGCACCGAATCGGGGTTGGCGTTGTAGGTGTCATCGACCAGGGTGACATCGCCCAGCAGCACGGCACGTGAGCGCCCTTTGACCGGCTCAAACGCTTGCAGACCTTGCACAACCGCCGTCAGGGGCACGCCCGCAGCCAATGCGCAAGCGCTTGCCGCCAGGGCATTTTTGACGTTGTGGCGACCGGCAATGTGCAAACGCACAGGCGCGCTGCCTTCGGCCGCATTGAGGGTCAATTGCCAGGCCCCGGCCTTCCACTGCACATCGTGGGCGGTAACGTTGGCCGATTGCAACGCAAAGGTGCGCTGCTGGCGCGCACCCGACAAGGCTTGCCAGACCGGCGTGAACACGTCATCGGCCGGGTAAACAGCCACACCTTCTGCAGTCAAAGCTTGCAGCACGGCACCGTTTTCATGGGCCACGGCTTCGACCGTGCCCATGAATTCCTGGTGCTCTCGCTGCGCATTGTTGACCACCGCCACCGTGGGCTGCGCCATGCGTGCCAATCCTGCGATTTCGCCGGGATGGTTCATGCCCAACTCGACCACCGCGATGCGGTGGTGAGCCCGCAAGTTGAACAAGGTCAACGGCACGCCAATGTCATTGTTCAGATTGCCTTGAGTCGACAAGGCCCCCTCGCCTGCATGTGCACGCAAGATGGCGGCAATCATTTGGGTCACGGTGGTCTTGCCATTGCTGCCAGTGACAGCAATCAGCGGCAAATCAAATTGGGCACGCCAGCCGGCCGCCAATTCGCCCAATGCCAGCCTGGCATCGGGCACCACCAGTGCGGGCAACCCATGGGCCAATGCCAACGCTTCACCCGAGGGCTCACACACCACACCCACCGCGCCTTGCGCCTGAGCCTGGGCGATGAACTGGTTGCCATCAAACCGCTCACCACGCAAAGCCACAAACAAGTCACCCGGCTGCAGACTGCGGCTGTCGGTGTGCACACGATCGGCCACCACATCGGCCAGCGCCACACCATGCGCCTGGCTCAACCAGCCCAAAGCCCGTGTCAGAGGCAGTTGCAGGGGGCTCATGTGTGCATTCATGCAGCCACTCCCTGTACCGTGTTGACGCGGCCTTGCAATGCGGCTTGCACCTGAGCCACATCATCAAACGGCATGCGTACACCCTGGATTTCCTGATAGGTCTCGTGCCCTTTGCCAGCCACCAGCACCACATCTGCTTCGGCCGCGTGCGTCACCGCCCAAGCGATGGCCTCAGCACGGTCGATGTGCACCACAGCGCGATCGGCCCGCAGCAAGCCCGCACGCATTTGCGCCAGGATCGCCTCAGGCGACTCCGAGCGCGGGTTGTCGCTGGTGAGCACCACATGGTCGGCAGCGGCTTCGGCGGCCGCAGCCATGAGCGGGCGCTTGATCGGATCGCGATCGCCGCCGCAGCCCAGCACACACCAGAGCTGCCCGCCGCGCTTCACCGCTTGAGCACGCAACGCCGACAAAGTGTGGGTCACCGCATCCGGGGTGTGGGCGTAATCCACCACCGCCATCGGTTGCCGGGTTGCGGCAGACACCCATTGCATGCGCCCAGGCACGGCGCTGAGTTGGCCGCAAGCGGACACGGCATCGGCCAAATCCACACCCAGCGCCCGCAAGCTGCCGATCACACCCAGCAGGTTGTCGATGTTGTAGTCGCCGATCAATCCGGTGCGCAAGGTTTGCACCTCGGTGCCTTCCCGAACCTCAAACGCCAGCCCATGGGGGTCGGTCAACGCCAGCGCCTGCAAGCGCGCAGGACCTTGCCGCGAACAGGTCCAGACATCCAGACCTTGACGGGTCAAACGTGCCGCCAACTTCGCCCCCTCAGGGTCATCGACATTGATGACCGCCGATGACAAACCAGGCCAGTCAAACAAGACCTCTTTGGCCGCCCAATAACGGCCCATGTCGCCGTGGTAGTCCAGGTGATCTTGTGTGAAATTGGTGAACACCGCCACCTGGATGCGCGTGCCCGTGAGCCGATGCTCGGCCAACCCAATGGACGAGGCCTCCATCGCACAATGACGCACACCTGCATCGGCCCACAAACGGAACTGCTGCTGCATCAGGACGGGGTCTGGTGTGGTCAGGCCTGTGCTCTCCAGATCAGGCAACACACCCACGCCCAGTGTGCCCATCAAGCCGCAAGGTTGAGACAAAGCCCCCAGCGCCTGCGCCAGCCACCAGGCTGTGGACGTCTTGCCGTTGGTACCGGTCACAGCCAGCACACTCAACTTCTCGCTGGGGCGCTCGTAATAGGCGTCGGCCATTGGGCCGGTTTGCGCCTTCAAATCGGTCATCATGGCCAACTGCGCCACATCCGCAGCAGACAGTGATGGCGTCCAGGCTTCGTGGCCCTGCTGCTCCAACAGGCAAACCGCAGCGCCCCGGGCCAGTGCCTGCGCCAAAAACCGGCGGCCATCGGTGGCGGCACCGGGCCAAGCGATGAACGCATCACCCGGCTGCACCTGACGGCTGTCGGTACGCAATTGCCCGGTCACGTGCTGACGCAACCAGCTTGCAGCATCCAGAGGGCTGTGCAATGTTTGCATCAGAACGACTCCTCCACGGCCTTGGTCACCACCTGCGGCTTGACCGAAATATCAGGCTGAACGCCCATCAAACGCAGGGTTTGCTGAACTGTCTGACTGAAAACAGGTGCCGCCACATCGCCGCCAAAATACCGACCGTTACTGGGTTCATCGATCATCACCGCCACAATGATGCGAGGGGCTTCAATCGGAGCCATGCCGACAAAAAAGCCTCGGTATTTCTTGCCGGCATAACCTTTGCCTTCTTGCTTGTGTGCAGTGCCTGTCTTGCCCCCCACGGAGTACCCCATGGTTTGCGCTTTCTGGGCAGTGCCTCCAGGACCTGCCGCCATTTGCAACATCTTGCGCATGGCTTTGGCGTTTTCCGGACTGATCACACGCACCCCTTGAACCTGTCCTTCTGCCTTCATCAAAGTCACAGGCACAACTTCACCATCTCGAGCAAACATGGTGTAAGCACGGGCCACCTGAAACAGGCTGCCCGAAATACCGTAGCCGTAACTCATGGTGGCTTGCTCGATCGGGCGCCAGGTTTTATAGGGGCGCAAACGGCCACTGACCACGCCGGGAAACGGAATTTGGGGCTTCTGACCAAAACCAACCTGGGTGAACATTTCCCACATTTCGCGGGGTTGCAATTGCATCGCCATCTTGACGGTGCCCACGTTGCTCGACTTCTGAATCACCTCGTTGACCGTCAAAACACCATGCGGGTGGGCATCGGTGATGGTCGAACCGGTGATGTTGATTCGCCCGGGCGCCGTCTGAATCGGTGTCTCAGGTTTGACAAAGCCTTTTTCAAGGGCCAAAGCCACTGCAAACGGCTTCATGGTGGAGCCCGGCTCGAACGTGTCGGTCAAAGCTCTGTTGCGCAACTGCTCTCCGCTGAGATTGACGCGCTTGTCTGGTGAATAACTGGGGTAATTGGCCAAGGCCAGAACCTCACCCGATTGGGCATCCAGCACCACCACACTGCCAGCCTTCGCCTTGTGCTCCTGCACGGCATCCCGCAATTTTTGATACGCAAAGAACTGGACTTTGCTGTCAATGCTCAGCTGCAGATCCTGACCGTCTTCAGGGGGCACGGCTTCACCGACATCCTCGACCACCCGACCCAAACGATCCTTGATGACGCGGCGCGAACCAGGCTTGCCGGACAGCTGCTTTTGGAACACCAGCTCCACGCCTTCCTGACCTTTATCCTCCACATTGGTAAAGCCCACGATATGAGCGGCTGCCTCACCCTCCGGATACAGGCGCTTGTACTCACGGATGTCGTAAACACCCTTGATGCCCAAGGCCAGGATATCCCTGACCACCGGCTCATCCAGTTGTCTGCGCAACCAGACAAAGGTTTTCTCATCGTCTTTGAGTTTTTTATCCAGCTCGGCAGGGCTCATGTCGAGCAAACGAGCCAACTCGCGCAGCTTGCCCGGGTCTCTGTCAATGTCTTCCGGGTTGGCCCAGATGCTCGGGGCCGGCACACTGGAGGCCAGCAACAAACCATTGCGGTCCAGCACACGCCCCCGATTGGCAGGCAAAGTCAAGGTCCGCTCAAACCGAACCGTACCTTGCCGAATGAAGAAGTCATTGGCAATCACCTGCACATAGGCCGCACGCGCCATCAAGCCCATGAAGCCCAAGGCAATCGCTGCCACGATGAATTTGCTGCGCCAGACTGGCGTCTTGCTGGCCAGCAAAGGGCTGGACGACAATTGAACGCTGCGGTTGCTCATGGACGCACCTCTTGCACAGGCACGGCATCTTTCACATTCACATACTGTGTGATGGCCGGCGATGCTGTGCGCATTTGCAACTGTTGACGGGCGATTTGCTCCACGCGCAAGGGCGTGGCCTGTGCGCGGCGCTCTACCTGCAGACGGTCCTGCTCAATCTCCAGGCGCTTGGCATCCTTGCGTGCAGCCTCCAGCGCCATGAACAGCTGACGCGACTCGTACTGGCTGTGCACAAGGCCCATCGCACTGGCGACCACCGCCACCAGCAACATAATGCTCAAGCGCGTCATGCTGGCACCTCGGTGCGCTCAGCGATGCGCATGATGGCACTGCGCGAACGGGGGTTTTCACGCACCTCTTTTTCGCTGGGCTTGACTCGCCCAAGCGCATTCAGACGCATCTTGACGGGCGCCGCAAACGGCACACGCCGATCGACCACTTCTTTGGAGTGCTTGGCGATGAATTGTTTGACGATGCGATCTTCCAGCGAATGGAAGCTGATCACCACCAAACGACCACCAGGCGCCAACACACGCACACTGGCAGCTAACGCCTGCTCGAGCTCTTCAAGCTCGGCGTTGATGAAAATCCGAAAAGCCTGAAATGTCCGCGTTGCAGGGTTCTGACCCGGCTCGCGGGTTTTGACCGTGTCAGCCACGAGCTGGGCCAGATCGGAGGTGGTTGAAATTGGGCCCCGTTCCTGTCGGCGAGCCACAATCGCCTTTGCAATCTGAAAAGCAAACCGTTCTTCGCCATAGTCACGTATCACCTCCGTGATTTGATCTACCGAGGCTGTTGCCAGCCAATCGGCCACACTTTCGCCGCGCGTGGTGTCCATGCGCATGTCCAGCGGACCCTCAAAACGAAAAGAAAAACCCCGCTCGGGGCTGTCGATCTGGGGGGAGCTGATGCCCAAATCCATCAACACACCATCCACACTGCCCTCAGGCAACTCACCCAGGTGAGAAAACCCTTCGTGCCGAATGGCAAAACGGTCGTCCACAATCCGGCCTGCCTCGGCAATCGCCTCCAGATCCTTGTCAAAGGCACGCAAACGCCCTTGCGCGGACAAACGCGACAGAATCAGACGAGAATGCCCCCCGCGCCCGAAGGTGCCATCCACATACACCCCATCAGGGCCTGCAGAAGCCTGCAACAAGGCATCAACCGCCTCGTTCAAGAGCACGGTGATGTGGGTCAACGGCGCGTCGGTCATGGCATTCAGAACGAAAAGTCCTTGAACACATCCGGCATCTCACCCTGCATGGCTTCGGCCTCTTGCGCGTCATAAGTGGCTTTGTCCCACAACTCGAAGTGGTTCCCCATCCCCAGCAGCACGGTGTCTTTGGAAATGCCTGCACCCTGACGCAATTCCGGCGAAATCAGCACACGACCGGTGCCGTCCATCTCCACATCCATGGCGTTGCCCAAAAAGATGCGCTTCCACCATTGGGCCGACATGGGCAACTGGGCAATGCGTTCGCGGAATTTTTCCCACTCGGGGCGAGGAAACACCATCAGGCAGCCATGCGGATGCTTGGTGATCGTCAGCTGACCTTGTGCTGTGGCGCTCAGGACGTCACGATGCCGGGTCGGCACAGACAACCGCCCTTTGGCATCCAGACTCAGCGATGACGCGCCTTGAAACACTTGCGAAGACCTTTTCCTATTGCAAACCGGCTTGACGGGCACTTTCTCCCACCAAATTCCACTTTTTTGCACTGTATCAGGAAATCACCAACGAACAATCAGCAAAGTCAGATTTTTTTCAATGAAATCAACAGCTTAGCGCACAATTTTCACAAGCATGAACGGGGAAATTCGTTCTAAATTAGGCACTTACAGAATGCAATGAAAGTAACCTCTGAAGGAAAAATAAAAATCTAAAAATAACAAAGGCATGGGAAACAAAACAGACGGCACTGCAAACAAACAAAGCGTTTCAAATGCAAAAAAGCCCCTGAAAAGGGGCTTTAGCAGGCAGGAGACAAGGCGAATCAATCACCGAACATCTTTTGTTTGAGTTCACGACGCTGCTGGGCTTCAAGCGACAGGGTCGCAGTGGGGCGGGCCAACAAGCGGCCTACACCAATGGCCTCCCCGGTTTCATCACAAAAGCCGTAGTCCCCCGCGTCAATGCGGATGATGGATTGCTCGATCTTCTTGAGCAACTTGCGCTCACGATCCCGCGTGCGCAACTCCAAAGCATGCTCTTCTTCGATCGTGGCGCGGTCCGCCGGATCAGGAACCACCACGGTGTCTTCGCGCAAGTGCTCGGTGGTTTCGCCGGCACTGTTGAGGATGCCCTGTTTGAGCTGCGTGAGCTTCAAACGGAAGAACGCCATCTGGGCGTCATTCATGTACTCCGCGTCAGGCATGGCCAGCACTTCCGCATCCGTCAAGTCATGGACCGGCTTGGTTTTCCAATTATTGGCAAGTTTGGGGTCCTTCTTGATGGGCGTGTAAGAAGGTGACACAGGGGCTGGCGCACTGGGCAAAAAGCTGGCTTTTGCCGCCGTGGAAGCCACCGCCGGAGGCAGGGAAGGCACGGTAATCTGAGCCAGACGCGCCGAGGGACGCGTGGCGCGCACAAGTTGATCTGGGGCGGGCGTTACCGCAACGGCTTCGGGGGCGGCTGAGGCCACTTTTTGAACGGACATAGATTTCGCTTCGGGTGCAACTGACACCTTTTTGGCCGCGGTCACTGATGCGACCTTGGCTTTCGGGGCAGCGCTGGGCTGGGTGACTGCCGCAGCCGTTTTTTGAGTGACGGATGCGGTGGTCTTGGTTTTCACTGGTGCTGCTTGAGAAGCAGGCACCGCTTTTTTGGTCGGCACGGCTTTGGCTGCAGGCACCGCCTTGGCCGGGGTCACAGGGGTACGGGCCTTGGACGTTACCTTGGCTGACGCCACAGCTTTGGATGCTGCTGTTTTTTTGCTGGCAGCAGTCTTTGGGGTTAGGGTGGCGGCCACTTTGACCGCTGCCTTGCTCGAGGTCTTCACGTCTTGTCTCCTAGCCGTGTTGAAGGGCAGACCCGGCGCTTCATCGTCAAACGACAAACACACCCGACCTGTTCATATCCATCTCAAACCCTTGTTATAGACCTTCTGGGGTTCGCCTGCGCCCTTTAAAAGGGAGCTCTCACAGGCGGGCGATTGTAGCGACAAGAACAGTTAAAAAATGCCAGAGAACCGATTAAACACAAGTTCGTGCAAAAAGCCGTCTGGTGTTGTGCGCATGCAATCGATTCAAACCAGACACTGCTCCAGCCCTTGCAACAAAATATCCTTGGGCAAATCGATGCCAATGAACACCATTTTGCTCATTTTGTTTTCACCATCGGCCCACATCGGCCCCAAATCACTGCCCATCAGCTGGTGAACCCCCTGGAAAATCACCTTGCGCTCAGTACCTCGCATGTTCAGGACACCCTTGTAGCGCAACATCTTGGGGCCATACACATTGACAATGGCCCCCAGAAAATCCTCCAGCTTGGCAGGATCAAAAGCCCGCTCAGATCGGAACACAAAGCTTTTCACATCGTCATCATGGTGATGGTGGTGCCCATGACCATGCGCATGGTCATGCGAAGAATGATCGCAGTGCTCACCATGCTCGTGATCATGCTGGTGTGACGGGTGATTGCAGTGTTCGCCATGCTCATGGTCGTGCCCATGACCGTCATCACTTAAAAAATCAGGGTCGATGTCGAGCTTGGCGTTGAGGTTGAACCCCTTGAGGTCAAACACCTCGGCCAAAGCCACCTCGCCGAAATGCACCACCTTTTGCTGGGCACGGGGATTCATGTGTTTCAAACGGTGCTGCAAGGCATCCAGCTCATGCGGCGACACCAGATCGGCCTTGCTGATGAACAACTGGTCGGCAAAGCCCACCTGGCGACGTGCCTCCTGGCGGTCGTTCAGCTGCTGAGCGGCATGCTTGGCATCCACCAGGGTCAGGATCGAGTCCAGCAAAAAGGTTTCAGCAATCTCGTCGTCCATGAAAAACGTCTGCGCCACCGGACCGGGGTCAGCCAAGCCGGTGGTCTCGATCACGATGCGGTCAAAACTCAACATGCCCTTGCGGCGCTTGGCGGCCAGCAATTGCAGCGTGGCGCGCAGATCTTCACGGATGGTGCAGCAAATACAGCCATTGCTCATCTGAATGATCTGCTCTTCGGTGTCCGACACCAGGATGTCGTTGTCGATGTTTTCCTCACCAAACTCGTTTTCGATCACCGCAATCTTTTGGCCATGGGCCTCGGTCAGCACCCGCTTGAGCAGCGTGGTCTTGCCCGAGCCCAGAAAGCCGGTCAGGATGGTGGCAGGAATCAGGGCCATGGAATGCTCCGCAAAAGGTCAAATACAGCAAAGGTGGGGAGTGTAGCGATGAATCACGGGCAGCTCACTTGCGCACCACCACCAGGCCCTTGAGGTACTCGCCCTCCGGGAAGTTGATCGTCATCGGGTGATCGGGGGCGCCCTGCAGGCGTTCGCTGATGAAACCGTCTACCCCCGCATCGGTGCCGGCCGAGGCCACGATCTTGTGGAACAGGTCGGCGCTGATGCCCCCCGAACACGAATAGGTGAACAACTCGCCACCCGGGGCCAACAGCTTGAAGGCCAGACGGTTGATGTCCTTGTAGGCGCGGGCAGCACGCTCGGCGTGGGCGGCCGTGGGCGCAAACTTGGGCGGATCAAGCACGATCGCATCAAACGTCTCGCCACGCTCGATGAACTGGCGCAGGCTGGCGTTCACATCAGCATCCATGAAGGTCGCACGCGATTCGTCAAAGCCGTTCAGCCGCACATGAGAGCGGGCGCGTTCCAGCGCCGGGCCGGACGAATCAATCGACGTGACATGCCCTGCACCACCCGCCAGCGCCGCCACCGTGAAGCCACCGGTGTAGCAATAGCAGTTGAGCACCTTGCCAAACCGGCGATGCCGGGTGTGCTGGGCAAAGCGGTGGCGGCTGTCGCGCTGGTCCAGATAAAAGCCGGTCTTGTGGCCGGTGGCGACATCCAGCGTCAGCTGCCAGTCGTGCTCGCGGATGGTGATTTCAGTGGGGCCCTCGCCGCGCAGCCAGCCGGTGACTTCGGGCAGGCCTTCCAGGCTGCGCACACTGGCGTCCGAGCGCTCATACAGGCGCGTGAGACCGGTGACCTGAAGCAACGCATCGGCAATGGTTTTCTTGAATTTTTCGGTGCCGCAGCTGGTGAACTGCGCCACCAGCGTGTCGGCATAGCGGTCCACGATCAAACCCGGCAGGCCATCGGCCTCGCCATGCACCAGGCGCACACCGTCGCTCTGAATATCGAACCACTGGCGCGCAGCCACCGCCTGCGCAATGCGTGCGTGGATGAAATCGGCATCGATGCGCTGGGTCTCGTCAAAGCTCCAGATGCGGGCCCGGATGCGTGAGCTGGGGCTGAACGCGGCCCAGCCCAGAAACTGGCCTGCGTGCGATTCCACCCGCACCGTCTCACCCGGGTCACCGCCGCCTTTGGCGATGGCAGAGTCAAACACCCAGGGGTGGCGGCGCAGCAAGGAACGCTCTTTGCCGTCTTTGAGTCGAATGGTTTTCATGGGGTCTATTGTCGGGCTTGTCAGGCCACCGATGCCCCACCGTCTCAGCCTTTGCGTCGGGCCCGGGGATGGGCCGCGTCATACGCTTTGGCCAGGTGCTGGAAATCGAGCCGGGTATAGACCTGGGTGGTGGTGATGTTGGCGTGGCCCAACATCTCCTGCACGGCGCGCAAATCGCCGCTGGACTGGAGCACATGGCTGGCAAAAGAGTGGCGCAGCATGTGGGGATGCACCGGCGTGGCAAGGCCCGCCAGCAGGCTGCGGCGCTGCAGGCGCTGGGCCACCGAGCGGGCCGTCAGCCGCGTACCGAACCGCCCGGGAAACAGCGCCAGCGATTGGGGCGAGGCGCCGGGCACGGGTTGCACCAGCATGCCCGTCAATTGCGAACGCAGGGCCAGCCAGTGCCTGAGCGCCTCGATGGCGGCACGGCCCAAGGGCACTGTGCGGCGTTTGCTGCCCTTGCCCTGGACCTGCACTTCGGCGTTTTGCAGATCAATCCAGCCACGCCCGGCGCGTGCGGCATCGGCACTGGCCACCACATCCAGGCCAGTGAGTTCAGCCACGCGCAGGCCACAGCCGTACAGCAACTCGACCATGGCGGCATCGCGGGCTTCCAGCCAAGGGTCGTCGCCGGTTTCTTCATGGTCCGCCAGTTGCACCGCTTCATCCACCCCCAAAGCCTTGGGCAGGGGTTTGGCCACGCGGGGGGCACGCACATCGGTCACCGGGTTGTGACCGATCAGGCCTTCGCGGCCCAGCCAGGTGTAAAACCCGCGCCAGCCCGACAGGATGAGCGCGATGCCCCGCCCACTGCACCCGGCGCTGTGCATCTGCGCCACCCAGCGGCGGATGTGCCCGGTCTGCACTTGAAGCAGCACCACACCCGAAGCCTGGGCCATGTCGGCCAGGCGAATCAGATCCAGCCGGTACAGCGCACAGGTGCGCTCGGCCAGGCGTTTTTCAAAGCGCACATGGTCCAGGTAGCGGCTGACCAACGGGTCGGGCTGCAGGTCGGGCGCAGGCTCGGCCATGGGCTCTCGTCAGGCTCAGGCGCGCAGCACCGACAGGGCCGCTCCGGCCAGCTCGGCCAGGCGTTCGAGCAAATCGGTGCCCATCTGGCTGTTGAAGCGCTGGGCATCGGGCGAGGCCAGAACCAGCAGGCCAAAAGCGGGTTGTCCGGGCGCAGCACGCAGCGCCAGCAGGGCCAGCGAAGCCGCTTGGGCCGGTTCGGCCAGCCATTGCACGGCTTCATAGCCGGTGTTGGGGCCCACATAGGGGCGATCCAGCGAGGTGGCCAGTTCACGGATGGCCTCGGTCACACCTTGTGCAAACGGTGCATCGGCGTGAGCCGCATCCAGCGACCACAGGCGCAGCGCCACTTGCGGCACCTGAAACAGCTCACGAATGTTGTCCACTGCGGATTCGGTCAGTTGCGCGGGCGGCGTGACAAACAGCTCGCAGGCCCAACGGTGCAGCTTGTCGGTCAGGATCATGTTCTCGTTGCCGTGCCGGATCATGTCCATGATGCGGTGTTCCAGCGCGCGGATCTTGTCACGCAGCATCTGGGCTTGGCGCTCTTGCAGGCTCACGGCGCGGTGGCTTTGCGGGTGGGTCAATTCCACCGTCGCCAGCAAAGATGCGTGGCGTTCAAAAAAGTCCGGCGTGTTCACCAGGTAGTCGGCGATGTCGTCTTCGGTGATGGGGTTCATGGGTTCAGGCTGGGTCATGTCTTTACTCTGCAAATTCAGGAAAGGTGATCGGGCACATCGATGCTGCCTTCAAACACGGGGGTGGCCGGGCCGGTCATCAGCACCGGGCTGTCGGCTTGTCCGGCCCACTCGATGGTGAGCATGCCGCCGCGCGCCTGCACATCCACCCGGGCATCGAGCCAGCCCTGGCGAATGCCCGCCACCACGGCCGCACACGCGCCGGTGCCGCAAGCCAGGGTCTCGCCCGAGCCGCGTTCGTACACCCGCAATTTGATCTGGCTGCGCGAGACGACCTGCATGAAACCGGCATTCACCCGCGCCGGAAAAGCCGGGTGGTGTTCAATCAGCGGGCCCTGAGCCAGCACCGGAAAAGTGTCCACATCGTCCACGCGCTGCACGGCGTGCGGGTTGCCCATCGAGACCACGCCCACGCGGGCAATGCCCAGATCGCCCAGCGCCAAATCAAACACCGGCCAACCGTTGACCTGGTCGCTGATGAGGCCGATGGGGTTGAAAGGCACCCGCTCCCAGTCAAACACGGGCGCGCCCATGTTGACGGTGACGCGGCCATCGGGGTTCATGGTCAGCTCGATCTCGCCTTGCTGCACCTTCACACGCACGGTGGTCTTGTCGGTCAGGCCCTGATCGCGGACATAGCGCACAAAGCAACGCGCCCCGTTGCCGCAATTGCCCACCTCGCCGCCGTCGGCGTTGTGGATCACGTATTCAAAGTCCAGCCCCGGCGCGGGCGAAGGCCGCACCGTCAGGATCTGATCGGCCCCCACGCCAAAGTGGCGATCGGCCAGATAGCGGTACTGGGCCGCGTTGAGCCCCAGACGGCCCCGGGTTTCGTCGAGCACGACAAAATCGTTGCCTGCGCCCTGCATCTTGGTAAATCGGATGTGCATGGCCAAGATTATCCGCCCTGAACACCCACCCAAGTCTTGCCCAAGGCCGCTGATAATGGGGCATGGCACGCACCTCCCAACTCCTGACCCCCCAACGTGAACCCGCCGCCCTGCGCCCCGCCGCCACCGTGCTGCTGCTGCGTGACGGCCCGCAAGGCATCGAAGTGTTGATGACCCGCCGCTCGATGACGGCCAGCTTTGCCCCCGGGGCCTATGTGTTTCCTGGCGGTGGCATCGACGCCGCTGACGCCCAAGCCCACCCTCTGGCACGCCGCCGCGCCCAGCAAAGCGACCTGCACCTGACGCAGGCGATTGCCGCCATCCGGGAAAGCTTTGAAGAGCTGGGCATCTTGCTGGCCAGCCATGCCAATGGCCGTTGGGCGGGGCCTGACGACATCGCCCGGCTCGACCGCCAGGCCCCGTTTGCGGCCCAATGCCAGGCCCAGGGCCTGACGCTGGCGGCCGATCAGGTGTTTGTGCTGGCCCACTGGATCACCGACCGTGACCTGCCCCGCCGCTTTGACGTGCCCTTTCTGGTGGCCCGCATGCCCGAAGGCCAGACCCCGGTGGCCGACGAATCCGAACAGTTCGAACCCGTCTGGGTGCGCCCGGCCGACGCCCTGGCACGCCACGAAGCAGGCCACTTTTTCATCATCTTCCCGACCATCCGCACGCTGGAGCGGCTGCAGGCTTTTGCCTGCGTGGACGATGTGCTGCAAGCCTGCGCCGTGAACGACGAGCCCCTGTGGACCAGCTGCCCCCGCGCCGGCTGGCTGGCTGGCCACGAAGCGCGCTACATGGAACACGAGCCGCCCTATGGCGAGCTGGCCCTGGTCAACCCCGATGGGCAAATTCACCACCACCTGGACTGGCAGACCGACCAGCCGGTGCCCCTGCTCAAAAACGTGCTGCGGCTGACCGCCCCCAACCCCGGCGTGATGACCGGCCCGGGCACCAACAGCTATCTGGTGGGTGATCCATTGACCGGCTACATCGCGATCGACCCGGGCCCGGCCGACGACGAGCACCTGCAACGCCTGTGGCGGGCGGCAGGCGGTCAAATCAAGGCCATTGTGTGCACCCACTCACACCCGGACCATTCGCCCGGCGCGGCTCCGCTGCAAGCGCTGTGCACCCACAAACCACCCATTCTGGGCCTGGCCTCACGCCCCACCGCCCGCGCCAACAGCCGATTCACGCCCGAGCGCGAACTGACCGACGGCGAAAAACTGGTGCTGCAAGGCACCGGGGCCGAAGGCGACATCTGCCACACCTTGCGCGTGGTCCACACCCCCGGCCATGCGGCCAACCACCTGTGTCTGGTGCTCGAAGAGGACGGTTTGCTGTTCTCGGGCGACCATGTGCTCAACGGCAGCACCACCGTGATCGACCCGCCCGACGGCCACATGGGCGACTACCTGGATTCGCTGGACAAACTGGCCGCCGCTTGCGAGGCCGGGGGCATTGAGTTCATCTTGCCCGCGCACGGCCATGTGCTGGGTTTTGCCCACCAGGCCATCACGCACCTGAAGGCGCACCGTCTCAAGCGCGAGGCCAAAATCGCCCTCGCCATGCAAGCCCTGCCCCAGGGCAGCTTGCAGGAATGGGTCGAAAAAGCCTATGACGATGTGCCCCCCCGTCTGTGGCCAGTAGCCGCCCGCTCCTTGCAAGCCCACGTGGACCACATCCGCGAGCAAGCCCTGTCCTGAAGCGTTCTGAGTTTTGAGCATTTCTGAAAGCATTGATGACCCCCTCTGAAGAAGGCATTCGCCTGGCCAAGCGCGTGGCCGCTGAGCAAAACTGCTCACGCCGCGAAGCCGAAGCCCTGATCGTGGCCGGTGGCGTGCAGGTGGCGGGCCAGGTGGTGACCGACCCGGCCCGACGCGTGCAGAACACGCAAACCGTGAACGTCAATCGCCTGGTGTCCATGGCCGCACTGGCCCCTCTGACGCTGCTGCTGTTCAAGCCCGCACACCAAACGGCCAACCTGGCCTGGCTGCAAGACAGCGTGGGGCGCAAAGCCGCCCAGCCGGGACTTTGGGGGCCTGAGCGCTTGGCCAAAATGCAAATGCCCCTGCCACTGGCCAAACCCGCCAGTGGTCTGTGCATTTTTTCGGACGACGTGGGCGTGCTTCGCCATCTGGAAGACCACCGCAGCCCCATGGAACAAGAATGGATGGCCACGTTGCAAGGTGCGGTCCCCGACAGCCTGATCAAGGCCCTGAACGGCCCGGGCATCCGTGCCAGCGTCAACCGCCAGACCGAGCGCGTGACGGTGCTGCGCATCGCCGGCAAGGACATCGACGGGCTGGAGCTGGGCCGTTGGCTGGACGGGCAATGCCCCCTGCAAGACCTGCGTCGCCAGCGCGTGGGGCGTCTCAGCCTGGCTCCCCTGGAGGCAGGTCAATGGCGGCAACTTGCAGGCCATGAACGGTTTTGAGACCCCTCGGAAAAGCGGCCGTTTGATTTCCGACAAATTCACACAGGATTTACCCTTGAATTGGCACGGGCTATCCCAATATGAGGTGTCTGTCTGAGAAAATGACCGAATAGCCGCCCCGGCACACCCCGTCGGGATGGCCCCATGAAAGTCCGCCCCCAACAGACCGGACCTTCCAGAACGCAGAAAGGAGCACACCATGCGTTTGAGCACCAAAAGCCGATTTGCCGTCACCGCCATGATTGACGTGGCCTTGCGCGAAGACCGCGGCCCCGTGTCGCTGGCCGCCATCAGTGAGCGCCATCAAATTTCGCTGTCCTACCTGGAACAGCTGTTCAGCAAACTGCGCCAGCAAGGCCTGGTGGAAAGCACCCGCGGCCCCGGCGGCGGTTATTCGCTGGCCCGCAACGCCGAGAAAATCACCATGGCTGACATCGTGGGTGCCGTGGACGCCCCCACCGAAGAAGAGATTGCGGCCGAAGGCGGCTGGATGAACAGCGAGCTCTGGGCCAGCCTGAACGCCAAGATGCTCAGTCACCTGCAATCGATCAGCCTGCGCCAGCTGGTGGCCGAGCAGCGTGCCAAAGGCGTCGCTGTGGAGCCTGCACCACAACCGGCCGTCAAGCGCGGCGTGTTTGCCAAGCCCAAAAGCACCTTGAAGATCACGGCACCCAATTCGGTGTTCGCCCTGGCGGGCACGCTGATGCCGTCTCGCGGCTGAGCCCGGCATGCCAAAAACACAAAAACCCGCTTCGGCGGGTTTTTTGTTGTGTGCCTCTGGGCCAGAAAAGTGTGAAGCTCGCCGATAAGCCGGATTCTGTGCACAGCGGTTGCCCGCTGCGTGACCGCCATTACTCTGGGCCGGGGGTTGCCCACCCGGCTCGATGCTACCTACCCGCCAACCATTCCTGCGGACCACAAGATCAAGAAACGCGGCGAACCGCGCCGCTTGGGGCTGGCCTACTTGGTATTGCTGCGCGCAGAGATTGCCCGTTTCACCCGAACTGAATCGGCTCGTCTCTGTTGCTCTGATCCTCACCTCACGGTGGAGAGGTATTACCTCCTGCGCTGTCCTGTGCAGTCCGGACGTTCCTCCAGTGCCTCCTTTCGGAGATTGCACCAGCGGCGGTCTGGCGAGCTTCACCCGGTGATTATCGCCTGCGCGCATAAGCTCATGCCGCAAAGGGTCTGAAGATTCACGCACAATGGATTTTTCAGCGATTTTTCACACGGAGACACCATGAAAGCCCACACCATCCTCGACACCATCGGCAACACGCCTCATGTGCGCATCAACCGCCTGTTTGGCGCGGGTGCCAACGTGTGGGTCAAGTCCGAGCGCAGCAACCCCGGCGGCTCGGTCAAGGACCGCATTGCGCTGGCCATGATCGAAGACGCCGAAAAAACAGGCGCACTGAAGCCCGGCGGCACCATCATTGAGCCCACCTCGGGCAACACCGGCATTGGCTTGGCCATGGTGGCCGCCGTCAAGGGCTACAAGCTGGTGCTGGTCATGCCCGACAGCATGAGCATCGAGCGCCGCCGCCTGATGCTGGCCTATGGCGCGAGCTTTGACCTGACGCCGCGCGAAAAAGGCATGAAAGGCGCCATCGCCCGCGCCGAAGAACTGGTGGCCAGCACGCCCGGGGCCTGGATGCCCCAGCAGTTTGAAAACCCCGCCAACATCGACGTGCATGTGCGCACCACAGCGCAAGAAATCCTGGCCGACTTTCCCGAAGGCATTGACGCCCTCATCACTGGTGTGGGCACGGGCGGGCACCTGTCGGGCACGGCCCGCGTGCTCAAGGCCAAATTCCCCAACCTCAAGGTGTTTGCGGTCGAACCTGCCGCCTCGCCCGTGATCTCGGGCGGCGCACCTGCGCCCCACCCCATTCAGGGCATTGGTGCGGGCTTCATCCCCAAAAACCTCGACACCAGCGTGCTCGATGGCGTGATCCAGGTCGATGCCGAAGCCGCCCGTGAATACGCCCGCCGCTCGGCCCGAGAAGAAGGCCTGCTGGTGGGCATCTCGTCAGGTGCCACATTGGCCGCCATCGCGCAAAAGCTGCCCGAACTGCCCGCCGGGGCCACCGTGCTGGGCTTCAACTACGACACGGGCGAGCGCTATTTGTCGATCGAAGGTTTCTTGCCCGCCTAATTCGACAGGGGGCCGCACCTCAGTCGACCTTGGCCCCCGAGGCCTTGACGACCTCGGCCCATTTTTTGTGCTCGCTCTCGATGATGGCGGCGAACTGCGCTGGGGTGTTGCCACTGGGAATGGCCCCCAGCGTGGCCATGCGCTCTTTCATGGCGGGGGTGGCCAGTGATTTGGCAACTTCCTGCTGGATGCGCAAGACCACATCGGGTGGCGTGCCTGCCGGTGCCAGCAAACCAAACCAGCTGCTGGCCTCAAAGCCTTTGAGCCCACCGGCCTCTTCGACCGTGGGCGTGTCGGGCAAGGCGGCCGAGCGCTGCGCACTGGTCACCGCCAACGCTTTGAGCTTGCCCGATTTAATGAGCTGCATGGCCGAGGGCAGGTTGTCGAACATCACGTCCATGTTGCCGGCTGCCAGATCGAGCAGGGCCGGGCCCGAACCCCGGTAGGGGATGTGCGCCATGAAGATGCCGGTTTGTGACTTGAACAGCTCGCCGGCCAGGTGGATCGATGTGCCGTTGCCGCTGGAGGACATGTTGAGTTGCCCGGGGTGGGTTTTGGCGTACTGGATGAAATCACGCACATTGGCAATTTGGCGGGCTGCCGCCTTCTCGGTGTTGACCACCATCACATTGGGCACCCCGGCCACCAGTGTAATGGGCGAGAAATCCTTGAAGGGGTCAAAGGGCAGCTTAGGGTACAGCGCCCGGTTGATGCCATGGGTGCCCACCGTGCCCATCAGCAGGGTGTGACCGTCGCTCGACTTGGCCACCATCTCGGAGCCCAGATTGCCCCCGGCACCGGGTTTGTTCTCGACCACAAATTGCTGGCCAAAGACACGGCTCAGATCAGGCGCAATCGCACGGGCCAGGATGTCGGTGGTGCCTCCCGGGGCAAATGGCACCACGATGCGAACCGGCTTGGTCGGCCAAACCGTCTGGGCCCTGGCCATGGGGGCTGCCACTGCAGCCCCCAAACCCAGGCACAAGGCGATCAGATGGCGTCGGTGAAAAACGATCTGGGTGCTCAGCATGTCGGTCTCCTAATGTGTTGTTCCCCCATGATGCCAGCCTGCCCAGCCAAGCCAGTCGCGCAGGTGAAACGGTTCGTCCTGCCAGCACGGCGCAGCGATAATCACGCCTGCTTTGCTTGATAACCACAAGCCACAGAGGTTGCCCATGATCCGCGTTTCAGAACTCAAACTCCCCCTCACCGCCTTGCCGGTCGAAGTGCGTCGCGCTGCCGATGCCCCTTCGGAAACCGACGAAGACCGCACGCCTCCACCCCACCCCGAAGCCGCATTGCGCCAACTCGCCGCCCAGGCGCTGGGCATCGAATTGGCCGACATCGCCACGCTGCAAGTGTTAAAGCGCAGCTTTGATGCCCGCAAAGCCGAGCTGCTGGCCGTGTTCATTGTGGACCTGACCCTGGCCGAGGGGCAGGACGAAATCGCACTGCTGCGCCGGTTCGAGAAAAACCCGCACATCCAGCCGACCCCCGACATGACCTGGCGCCCGCCATGCCACGCGGCCGCAGGTTTTGGCGCGCAAGAGGGCGAGCGCCCCGTGGTGGTGGGTTTTGGGCCCTGCGGCATGTTTGCGGCGCTGAGTCTGGCGCAAATGGGCTTCAAACCCATCGTGCTGGAGCGCGGCAAAACGGTGCGCGAACGCACCAAGGACACCTGGGGCCTGTGGCGCAAAAAAGTGCTGCAAGCCGAAAGCAACGTGCAGTTCGGCGAAGGCGGTGCGGGCACATTCAGCGATGGCAAGCTCTACAGCCAGATCAAGGACCCGCGCCATCTGGGCCGCAAGGTCATCGAGGAATTCGTCAAGGCGGGGGCACCGTCCGACATCCTGTTTGCAGCGCATCCGCACATTGGCACTTTCAAGCTGGTCAAGGTGGTCGAGCACATCCGTGAGCAGATCATCGCTTTGGGCGGTGAGATCCGGTTTGAGCAGCGCGTGACCGACATCGAGGTGTCGCCCACTGCAGATGGCCAGCAGATCACCGCCCTGCACGTGCTCAACCAAGCCACCGGGCAAAGCCATGTGCTGCCCGCCCGGCATGTGGTGCTGGCGCTGGGCCACAGTTCACGCGACACCTTTTTGGTGCTGCACCGTCGGGGGGTAGCGCTGCAAGCCAAGGCGTTTTCGATCGGGGTGCGCATCGAACACCCGCAAAGCGTGATCGACCAGGCCCGCGGGGGGCGTCATGCCGGACACCCCCTGCTGGGCGCAGCCGACTACAAACTGGTGCATCACGCGCAAAACGGGCGGGCGGTTTACAGCTTCTGCATGTGTCCCGGGGGCACCGTGGTGGCCGCCACCAGTGAACCGGGCCGCGTGGTGACCAACGGCATGAGCCAGTACTCGCGCAACGAACGCAATGCCAATGCGGGCATGGTGGTGGGCATCGACCCGCCCGATTACCCGCTGGAGCCCGCCGCCTGGCAGGCCGCCTTTGGTGAGGCCGAAGGTCCCCAGCTCGCACAAGAAGCACTGGCCTTGTCACGCCAGCAGCCGCCAGTGGTGCACCCGCTGGCGGGCATTGTGTTGCAGCGCCAGCTCGAAAGCCGGGCATTTGAAGTGGGCGGAGCCAGCTACGAAGCCCCCGGCCAGCTGGTGGGCGACTTTCTGGCGCAACGCCCATCGACCACCTGGGGCAGCGTGGCACCGTCTTACAAACCGGGCGTCAAGCTGACCGATCTGGCCCAAGTCTTGCCCGACTATGCAGTGACCGCCATGCGCGAGGCGCTGCCTGTCTTTGGCCGCAAGATCAAGGGCTACGACATGGCTGATGCGGTGATGACCGGGGTGGAAACGCGCACCTCATCGCCTTTGAAAATTCCTCGAGGAGACGATTTCCAGAGTCTCAACACCCGGGGCCTGTACCCGGCGGGCGAAGGGGCCAGTTATGCAGGCGGCATCTTGTCGGCTGGGGTGGATGGTATCAAGGTGGCCGAGGCCGTTGCCCGGCAAATCCAGGGCATCTGAACCCGGTCTATGCACCGGTGCGGTGCCTTTGACGCCCATCAAAACTGTCGCAAATGCACCCAAACAGGTCATTTGTGTGCGATAGCGAACACTGCACTACGGTAAACCCTGATAGATTTGAATTGTCAAATTCATCAAATTTATAAATGCAGAGACAACCTCGGAAAAATCATATCCTGGCCTCGCTGCCTGAATCGGTTTTTCAGACTTGGGAACCTTTTTTTGAATTCGTTGAATTACCCCTGGGCCAGGTGATTTGTGAACAAGGTGGCACCTTGAGCCACATTTATTTTCCGACTTCCTGCATCGTGTCGTGGGTCCATCTGCTTGAAAACGGGGCCAGCACCGAGATCTCCATGACCGGACGCGAAGGTCTGGTCGGTCTTTACCAGATCATGGGCGCCCGCCAAACGACCAACCGGGCCTTGGTGCAGACCGGCGGCAGCGCCGTTCGACTGCGACTGAATGCAGTACTGGCCAGCTTTCAGCAAGACATGCGGGTACAACAAATCATTTTGGGCTTCGCCCAGGCCTTGATCACCCAGATGGCGCAAGTCAGTGTTTGTCGCCAGCACCACAGCCTGGAAGAGCAACTGTGCCGCATGCTGCTTTTCACCCTGGACCGGCAAGACCGCCCCACCATTTTTTTGACACAGGAGTTGATGGCCAACTTGCTGGGCGTGCGCCGCGAAGGTGTGACGCTGGCCGCATCGCGGCTGATGAAAGACGGGGTGATCGATTACGCCCGCGGTCGCATCACGGTGAATGACCGGGCCGCACTGCAAACACGGACTTGTGAATGCTATGACGTGGTGCAGCACGCCTATGAACGACTACAGACCCCACCCGCCTGAGCGGGCGGGGTCACCTCTCAAACCGATACCAGCTGGTTGCGGATGGCGTAACGGGTCAGATCGGCCACCTTGTGCAGACCCACCTTGCGCATGATGTTGCGCCGGTGCACCTCGACCGTGCTGGGCGCGATGTGCAGATTGCGTGCAATTTCCTTGGACGAATAACCATCGGCAATCAGGCGCAGCACCTGACCTTCGCGGTCACCCAGCGGGTTGCGCACAGCGATATCCCCCGATCGGGCCTTGCGCACGCTTTCCATCATCTCGTTGGCTGCCGCCTGGCACAGGTACACCCGCCCTGCTGCCGCCGCCCGGATGGCGGCCAGCAGCTCATCAATGGTGCTGGTGGTGCACACATACGCTTTGGCCCCGGCATCCAGCGTTTCCATCACCGAATTGCGGTCGGCATCGGCCGCAAACACCACCATGTGGCGTGCCGGTTGCTGACTCGCGATCTGCTGCATCAAAGCCAGGTTGCGGACATCGTGGGATTGCATGCCGATCAGGACCACATCGGGCTCGGCGCATTCACACAAGTGTTGCGTACTGTCTTGGCTGTCGGCCATGCCCACCAGGTGAATGTCAGGATGGGTACGCAAGACCGCCGCAATGCCTTCGGACACCACTTTGTGCTTGGAAGAGAGCAAGAGTCGAATGGGCATGTTGATTCCTTCTATCTGAGGCCCAGAAGGCCGATGACGGTTCTGAAACAAGCCTGGGGGGTTGTGGATTCACCTCTTCGGCCAGACCATGGCTCCCTGTCCTGATGAAAAGTGTAAGCAACGGGCACAAAAAACTGTGTGCGACGAAGTACATAAGGTGGTGATTTTTTCAGTTTTTTGGCAGCGACCTGACTCATTGAAATCGCGCGCCTGCAGCCCCCGGATGTTGTTCGCTGCCCACCAACAAGGTGTTCATCTTTTCGCTGATCTGCAAAGCTTCTTTCAGATGTTCATGGGCATTGAAAGAATGGTGCCGCGACAGCTTGGCGTGGTGCAAGGCCGCCTTGAACGCGCCACTTTCATGGTGACGCGAAGCCTCCTTGTTGCGCTGATAAGCATAGAGCAACTCTTCGGATGCACGCTGGTAATGGTCAGCGATGTGCTGGGCATATGCTGCATCCAGGGGTTCGTGGGCATGGGGCATGGTGTGTCCTGTGGGGTCATGAAAATTCGGTAAAGCAGCTCACAACAGCCCGTGCTCTTGCATGAAGCGTTGCAGCGACATGCGACCCGGACAATTGAGCTTTTGGTAAATGTGATGCAGGTGGAGCTTGGCTGTACCTTCACTGATGAACAGCTTGCTGGCAATTTTTTTGTTGGGCAGACCTTCGGTCACCATGCGGGCCACAGTCAACTCACGCGGGGTCAACAGCTGCGAGGCCTGGCTGTTCTTTTTTTGTTGTTCCAGCAGCAGCGACATCGACTTCATGGTCAGGTCACGGTCCAGCCACTTGCCTCCGTCATGGACCGACTTGATGCACCGCGCCAAAACCTGACGAGATTTGTCTTTGGACACCAGACCCGGCACGCCCATGTCGATCACGCGCAGCACTTCACCAATCGACGCACCCGTGAACACGACAGGGCGCGTGGATGAAGCATGAGTCTGCATCTCTTCAATCACTGACAAACCACTGCGGTGAGCGAGCGATAAATCCATCACCAGCACATGGGGACGAAACTGGCGCATGGCCTGCAGCGCGTCATCGCCAGTGTGCACAACGGCCTTGACCGAAAAATCAGGAGACCCCTCAAAACCATGCGCCAGGCCATCGAGCATGACCGGGTGGGGATCGGCAAGCACAAGATCAATACACATCAGATCATCCTTTATTGCGGGAAATGCCACGCACTGTGCGGACTTACAGCCCGCCCATCACGGGCTTCAGCATGCACCCAGAATAGGCGGTCTGTGGTCGGGTAAAAATCCCCTGAAACCATCACTCACGCTACAGCCAAACCAGTAAATCGCATGAAACAGGTAACGGCCAAGCACTCAACTTTGGCGACGCTTTCGTTCACGCACGGGTGAGTGGTGCGGGTCGATGAAAGCACAGGCACGGCGAAAGCGTTGCAGTGTCTTTTGCGCATGTCCCAAAACCGTGTCCGGGGGGTAGCCGCCTGGGCCAAGTTCGCCAAACGGCAGGCCCGTCAGCAAAGCCATGCCTTGCCCCACCCGATCGGCCACATGGATGTGAAAGCGCCCCTGCGCCACGGCCTGCACCACGGCGGCGTCCAGCATCAGGTGGCGGCGGTTGCAACTGGGCATGAGCACGCCTTGCTGGCCATCGAGGCCCAACGCCTGACAGCTGCGAAAGTAGCCTTCGATCTTTTCATTGATACCGCCCACCGGCAACAGCTCACCGTGCTGGTTGACCGCTCCGGTGACTGCGATGCCCTGGCGCAAAGGCAGGCCCGACAAGCTCGACAACACGGCATAAAACTCGGCACACGATGCGGAGTCGCCCTCGACGCCGCTGTATTCCTGCTCGAACACCACTGCGGCGTTCATGGCCAGCGGCGCAATGTGAGCAAACAAGGCCGACAAATGGCTGTGCAAAATCAACACGCCCTTGTCATGAATGGGGCCCGACAATTCGACCTCACGCTCAATATTGAGCAACCCCTCTTCGCCTGCGTAGGTGCGAGCCGTCACACGCACAGGAAAGCCAAAGCGGTAGTCGCCCAGATCGACCACCGTCAAGCCATTGACCTGGGCCACCTGCTCCCCGGTCACGGCCAGCAGACGCTCTCCATCGGTCAAGCTGTCCTGCAAACGCTGCTCAGGGTAATTCATGCGGTGGATTCGCGCCTGCTGCGCAGCCTGCACATCGACGGCATCCACCACAGACACAGACCGATGACGCGCCAGCGCACTGCTCTCGACCACCAGTGCTTCTGTGTGCGCAAAAATCGCGCTTTGCCGGGTCTGATCCTCAGCCTGGCGGTGGCTGTCTTCGATCAGCACCGCCACCGCCGCCGCCGAAAAAGGGAGCAGCCCCATGCCCTGGCAGGTGTGGGCCACGAACACCGCCGTGGCCTGCGCCGATTCGGCTGTGGCGGCAAAACTCTCGGCAAAGTCCACCTTGCAACGAAAGCGCCGGGCAAACTCAGGGTCCGTCTCCTGCACGGCATAGTATTCGTCCACCGAAGCGACCAGCACGATCTTGACTTGAGCATCCACGGCCTCAGGCTCCAGCGACACGGCGGCCATGGGCGCGTAAACCATGCCCGGCTCCTCGATCTGCAAGCGTCCATGGCGCATGAAGCGGCGCAGCTTTTCCCACACCGGCACATCAGCGAGCAGATCACGCAGATGCAGCATCAGGAAACCCCCATGAGCCTTGAGCAAGCTGCCCGCCCGGATGTGCGAAAAATCGGTCGTCAATTCATTGCCGTCCGAGACATATTCAATGCTGCCAAACAGGCTGCGAAACACCGGGTTGTCTTCCACGATCACGGGCGCGCCTTGCAAGGCATGGTTGTCGACCGCCACATTCACACCCAGCAAAGACAGCAGCTGCATCAACGCTTGCAAACGATCATCTTCACCGTCCTCGGTGGGCTCGAACAAGGCCAATTGGTCCAACACATTGCGCTGCACTTGTTCCAGAAAAATCCCCATGCGCACCGCCACATCCGGCACATCGGCCAAAGCGAATGACTGGCGAATTTGCTGCACCTCGTGTTCCAGCCAAGGCATCAAGGTCTGACGGCGCAAAACCGTCAGACCTTCGTTGCGCACGCGCTCCAGGGCTCGCACGTTGTCCAGATGGCGGCTGATTTCGCTACGCAGCGCGTCTTCGGCCGCGTCAATGTCGACCCGCTGCTGCGGGCTCAGGGCCATGGCCTTGCCCGCCGTCACGGGCTCTCCCTGGTCATCGCGCAAAGTGAACACCATGTGCCCTTCGTCACGCATCAAGGCAAAGTGATGGGCCTGGGCATACGCACTGAGCGCCTGATAACCCCGGTCTTCTTCAGCCTTGCAAGTGCTGTCAATGCGTTTGGCCTCGGCTTTGAAATCGTCTTGCGCCAACCGCTTGGGGATTTCGGTCTGCAAGCGCTTGGCCAGCTGTGCCATCTGCTGACGCAACTGCCGCCCCTGCCCTGCAGGCAGGCGCAAAGCATGCGGGCGCTCGGGTTCCTCGAAATTGTGCAGATAACACAGATCGGGCGGCACAGGCCGCAAGGCCGCTTGCATGTGCATCAGCTGCGCAAGCAAAGTGGTGCGGCCACTGCCGACCTCACCCAACACAAACAGGTTGTAGTCGGGCGCTTCCATGCCCATGCCAAAGCGCGCAGCCTGCTCGGCCCGCGCCTGGCCAATCCAGGGCAGCACCAGGTGCTGCAAGGCACGCGTATCGGCAAAGCCCAAGCTGGCCGGGTCGACACACCGGCGCAATTCAGAGGCCGTGAGCAGCCGGGGCATCATGCGCGGGTCGGCCCACAGCACCCGCACCAGAGCGCTCCCGGGTGAATTTCAGCAAGGTGTGGGCACATGGTCCGTCCTGTCGATTTCAAGCGTCAAACAGGCCGCCATCGGCCCCGGACCGAAACTTAAAACATCACCCATCCGGCGTCTGTGCGGGGCTTCACATCCGGGTCGGCATGGCCAGCCAATGCACCAGCCAGCCAGGCTGTGCCGGGTGCGGGCGAACCGAAACACACACAGCCCGCACGCTTTGCCCGGGCACCTTCAAGTACAGGACTTCGGCCACAGGCAAGCCCTCCAGACGAACCGATTGGCACAGGGCCGACCAAGTCGCCTGGCTGGCTGGCAACCAAAATATCTCCAGCGGCCAGCCCACCACCGAGGCACGACCATCAGGCCAACACCCCTGCGCAGTGGCGTTCAAAGACACCACCAGACCTTGCGCATCCAGCACCAGCTGGGCGCTGGGCGCATGGTCCTGCAACATCTGCTGCTGATCACAGGCACCTTCCAGCTCCTGACGTGAACGCTGTAATTCCTGCGTCTGCATATCCAGCTCAATTTGGTGCACCTGTAACTCATGCAACAGGGCCAGGGCATCACCCGCAGTCTCGGTGGATGAGGCCAAGTCAAACAACACACGCAAGGCCTGGGTCGCATCAGGGGTGGCAACAGCATGACCTGGTGCAGGAAGACGGCCATGAACACGTGCACGCAGGTCAGCCGCCACAACCGGCGACAATGAGGGCAAATACGGCATCACATTCCACTCCGGTTTTCAGTTGCGTCTTGACTTTTGCGCAGGCGCATTTCCAGTGTTTTGGACACGGTGACATCGACAAAGGTCAAAACCGCCCCTTGGATCATGTTGGATAAAGTGCGGTAAGGCATGATTCGCACCGAAAACCAGCGCCCATCTGTGGCCTCAACCGACTGTGTGCAAGCTGTCAAGGTGCGCAAAGTTTCCTTGACGTCAGTTTTGAGGTGTGGGTAATTCAAGATGCTGGCCAGGTCACTCAGGGGACGCCCCACATCGCTTTCCCGCAAATGGAAAATACTGGTAGCCTGCTCGGTGTAGCGGCGCACGTTCAAGTCGTTGTCCAAAAACAGCGTGGCGATGTCGGTGCTGTTAAGCAGATTTTGCATATCGCTTTGCGCCAGCGACAAATCATCGAGTTTGCTTTGCAGCTCACCGTTGATGGTCTGCAACTCCTCGTTCATAGACTGCGCCTCCTCCTTGGAGGTGGTCAACTCTTCATTAGTCGATTGCAGTTCTTCATTGGTGGACTGCAATTCTTCGTTGGCCGATTGCAGCGATTCGTTGGCCGCCTGCAAATCGGCGCGAGAGGTCTGCATCTCGTGGCGCAGCGCCTGAATCTCGTCACGTGCGGCCTGCAATTGTCGGGTCAATACCACATCTTTGTCCGTGTAGCTGACGTCACCACTTGACGCCGGGGCTATGGCCAACTCGGTTTCCCGGAAGACCACCAAGGCCATTGGACCTTGTGCAGACTGCACACCCATGGGATGGACAGACAACATCAAACTACGCTGGACATCGGCCTCCATCGCCAGCCCAGCAACATCCACCGGAACCCGATCTTTGAACACTTGGCGCAAGGCTACAGCAAGCTGACTGCGAATGCCGGGGCGAGCCATGACATGGATGTTCCAGTTCGCTTTGCCAGCGGCGGGCTCCAGATAGCGGCCGGTGCGGCCATTGATGTAGAGGATGTCGCCCGCCTCATTGACCAGCACCGCGGGCGGGGCAAAATTTTGCAAAAGCGCCTGATCGGCCAACGACTGTAAATTGTTCACGGGGGTGGCGGACACAGACATCTCCTGCACAGCGGTGCGTGACTTGGTAAAACGGTGGATAGGAAACTCCACAGAGCCGGGCTGCAATGGCAACTCGTTGCGACGGTAAATGCGGGATTTGGGGCTGATCGTGGTGAACAGCGTTTGTGAGCGGCCCACGGTCTCGGCCCCACCCAACACCAGCACGCCGCCTTGCCGCAAACTGTAATGGAACAGCGGAATGAGTCGCCGCTGCAAGGCCGCATTGAAATAAATTAACACATTGCGGCAACTGAGCAGATCAAGCCGGGTAAAAGGCGGATCGATGATCACGTCATGACGGGCAAACAGCACCCGGTCACGGATAACTGGACTGATCTGGTAACCACCTTCATGCGAGACGAAGAACCGTTCACGGCGTTGAGCACTCACATTGGCCAGGGCGTGGGCGCTGTACCAGCCCTTGCGGGCCACAGCAATGGCCTCGGCATTGAGGTCAGAAGCAAACACCTGAAAGGCCTCTGGCGGCGGCTCGGGCTGCATGTCTAACCACTCCTGAAACAACATGGCCAGGCTGTAAGCCTCTTCGCCAGTGGAGCACCCCACCACCCAAGCTCGAAAAGGGCCCTCGCGCTCGGATCGCACCAGCATACCAGGCAAGACCTGCTCTTTGAGGTCAGTCCACACCGCCGAATCACGAAAAAAAGTGGTCACTCCGATCAGCATTTCAGCAAACAGCAGGTCCAGCTCCTGCGGATTGCCTTGCAGATGGCTGATGTAATCGCTCATCGTGTCCAACTGATGCACGGCCATGCGCCGCTCGATGCGCCGCTGCAAGGTGCTGGTCTTGTAAAGCGACATGTCATGCTTGCAATGCGCACGCAACAAGGACAGCACCTGGGCCAGAAGATCGTCTCCAAGTGGATCATCCGTAGGTGCATCGGCTCCGACGGTCGCTAGGCGCGACAGCACATGCCCCGGCAATTCGCTGGCCGGGGCATGCACGTCCACGCAACCGGCATCAATGGCACTTTGAGGCATCGAGTTGAATTCTGCCGTATCGGGTTGTTGAGCAAACGTCATGCCACCTCGACTGCGGATGGCCTGCAAACCCAGCACGCCGTCGCTGCCCATGCCCGACAGTACGATGCCAATGGCGCGTGCTCCCTGGTCCTGAGCCAACGAGGTCAAAAATGTGTTGATGGGCCAGCGCGGCCCCGGGTTTCGGGCGACCGCCCGAAAATACAGGCAACTGCGATGCACAGTCAGCTCGCCCCCCGGTGGCATCACATAAACCGTATTGGCCTGCGCCACTTGAGCCTCTTGGAGAGCCTTGACCGGCATGGCTGTGGTTCGGCGCAGCAATTCAACCAGCCAATCTGGCTGGTTGACCGACCGGTGTTGCACCACCACAAAAGCCATGCCGCTGTGGGCAGGCACATGGGACAAAAATTCTTCGAGCGCCGCCAAGCCTCCAGCTGACGCTCCTAAGCCCACGATGCGGGTGGACTGAAAAGTATCGGTCAAAGGGGGGCTTGGAATATTCATGGATGGGCTTATTTTGCCAACCTCTGTGCCGCAGGTAATTCGGACCGTTTGGCGCACGCCCTGCCTGTGAATGTGCAAAATGTGATTCGTGTGATGTACAGCTTTTTCAACAAGGTGGGTCAGGATATCTCCTCCTGTCCTTTGGGCTGATAGTTTGGGGCCTGGCATCGTTTGCTTCCGTGCGTTTGCGCACACAAGCCCACGCTTACATGAACGCCTTCTGCCACCCAAAATTGAAAAGACAATACAGCCCATGCCAACGTCTATCCCCCCAACCGCCCAACCACGCAACCCCTTGCACGGTTTGACCCTGGAAACCATCGTCACACAACTGGCCGACCATTACGGCTGGGATGAGCTGGGCCAGCGCATCCCGGTGCGCTGCTTCACGCATGAGCCCAGTGTCAGCTCCAGCTTGAAGTTCTTGCGCAAAACCCCTTGGGCTCGAGACAAGGTGGAAAGTCTGTACCTGTTCATGTTGCGCGAGATCAAACGTCAAGCCTGAAGCCGCACCCCGTCATGGCCTCGTGTCCGATGAACCTCATCGGGGAATCGGAGGGTGGCGCGCCGGCGACGGCGATGGGCAGTGACGCGCCGGCGGCTCTTGACCACGGGCCTCTCCCCCCTCCCAACAAGACGAAATTGGGGAAATGCCCCCAAAAACAATGCAGCTAAAATGGTTAAAGCTGCCACTATTGTCATTTTCAAAACAAATCACCATGAATTTGCAAAAATTTTCTATTGGCGCGCGCCTGCGCGGCGGTTTTTTGCTCATCATTCTGACCTTGCTGGTGATTTCAGTGGTCGGCTATGTAGAACTGGAACGCGTCAGCAAGGACGCACAGGTGATCGTCAAGGATCGGCTGGTGAAGGTGGCCTTGGCACATGAAATTGAAAACGAAATCAATCGCCAGGCCAGGGCCTTGCGCACCGCCCTGATCGCAGACGATGACACGGTGGTGGCCCACGAACTCGAGAAAGTCGAAAAATCGGTCCCGGTGATCAGCCAGGCACTCAAACGCCTGGAGGAAATCGAGTACAGCGCAGAAGGCAAAACCAGCCTGGCAAGGATTGCGGCCGCACGCCAGCAATTTCGGACCCATGAAGCCAAGATTTTGGAACTGATCCAGAAAGGCAAGACAGCCAAAGCCCAGGATTACCTGGTCAGCCACATGATCGAGGCACAAACCGAGTATTTGGACAGTGTGGAAGAGTTGGTGTCCATTCAGAAAAAAGCCATTGATTATTTTGCCAAGGACGCCCAGGACAGCGCCGAAATGGGCGAAAAAACCATCCTGACCATGACGGCCCTGGCTCTGGCGTGCGCCCTGCTTGTTTCAGCACTGACCACACGCTCGATCGTGATGCCGCTGGAGCGGCTTCAAATGGGCATGAAAGCCGTCGAAAAATCTTCAGACTTCAGCCAGCGCATCCAGGTCACGGGCAGTGACGAAGTCGGACAAGCCTCCCTGGCGTTCAATCAGATGTTGGCTGTGCAGCAAGGCGCATTGCAACAAGTCAATGCCGCGGTGGGGGCCATGGCGGCGGGTGATTTCAACCACACGGTGACCGCCGACTTGCACGGTGACTTGCTGACCATGAAGCAGGCCATCAACCAGAGTGTGCAAAGCATGAAAATGACCATGGTGGCCATCAATGACGCCATGCAGGCGTTGTCACAAGGCCGCTTTGACGTGGTCATCAACGCGCAAGTGGAAGGTGAATTCAAAACCACGCTCAACCAGGCTGATCAGGCCGTGCAGATGCTGCGCACCATGATGGGTGATGTGGGCCATGTGATGGCGGGGGTAGCTCAGGGCCGACTCAATGGCCGCGTGGTGGCGAATGGCCAGGGCGATCTGGACCAACTCAAGACCCATCTGAACAAATCACTTGAAACGCTGGCTCAAACAGTGCGTTCCATCTCGAACAATGCCCAATTGGTCGCTTCCGCATCCAGCGAAACCACCACAGCCGTAGACCAGTTATCAGACAATGCCGAAACCCAGCGGGTGGCGATCTCGCAGGTGGCAACGGCACTCAAAATGACGGCGGACTCTGTGTCGGATGTGACTCGTAACACCGCCATTGCGAGCGAAAACTCCCAGCGCTCCATGCGGGCCCTGCAAGATGGCATGCAAAAAATGGCCGACATGGTTCAGGTGGTGGCCCGCATCGCGGCCAACTCCCAGAAGATCAACGGCATCTCCAATGTGATCGAAAAGATCGCTTACAAAACCAACTTGTTGTCGATCAACGCAGCGATCGAAGCTGCGCATGCAGGCGAGCACGGCAAGGGGTTTGGCGTGGTCGCCGACGAAGTGGGTGCCCTGGCCACCAGCAGCGCCACCAGTTCGCAGGAAATCACCGAATTGGTCCGCCAAGCGGTCGAAGAAGCCCGCGTGGCCGTGATCAACGTGCAGGAAGTCAGCCAGGAAATGCAACTCATCGAGGCCGATGCGAAAGCCACCAATGACACCTTGCAGCGCATTGCCGCAGCGCTCGAAGAGCAAACTTCGGCCATTGAGGAAATCACGGTGAATGTCGGCAGCATGGAACGGGTGGCCCTGAGCAATGCCAACGCGGCCGAAGAGATGGCGCACACGGCCAGCGAACTCAACAAAATCGCCAACGAAACCCGCAGCGAGGTCTCACGCTTCACCACCTGACCACAGCCCTTTTTTGGATGCCCGACTTCACGGGGTCAAAGAGCCCCTTCTCCCGAAAAAAATTCAGGCCATCGGTGCCACTTGTCGGTGCAATTCGCTCAGCTCGATTTGCTTGAAGCCGTTGATCCCCAGCAAATTGGCGGCTGGACTCGAAAAAAGTGCCGCCTTTTCAAGAAAATAAATCCGGCTGGCCGGTTGCAACAGCGTTTTGGCCGCGGGCAAACTCAAGAGGCTCCACTCATGCGCCAATCGTTCGGTCTGCCTCAAGGCCGTGACCGGCAGCGTGCTGGCCAGAATGTCGGCCTCATCCACCAGCACTACCAGACAATCGCGGTCATCCAGCACAAATGGCCGCCCCACAATCAGCTCATGGGATTGGCGAACCCCCGTGGGATCGGTCTTCAAAATACAGTGACCAATGGTCTCGATGTCCTCGGGCTGAACACCATACTGGCGCAAGATGGGTTGCAGCTGTGACACGGCCAACGACTCCAACTCACCCGGAAAACGGTTGACTTGCCCACTGTGCAGGAAGTCATGACCCAGCATGACAACCAAGCCAAGGTATTCCGAATCGGCCTTCACCGTGGCGGCAGGGCGTGCCTGTCGGTGCGCCAACAGCAAGTGCGTCATGCAGACCAGGGTGTCGGCAATGTGCAGACGGTTGTGGTACTCGGGCTCTTGGCCTTGCTGCATGCGGGCACGCCCATCACGTTCAATCTCAGCCGCAATGGCGTGTGCTGCACGGGTCAGGGCCTGCAAACGCGGCGACGAGCCATCGGCAGACCAACCCAGCCGCTGGACACAGCGGTCAAACACCAGGGCCAAGCCGGGCCATGGCTCAGGCCAGCAATCGCGCAAATTGCGCAGAGACAACTCAAGCGAGTCCATCAAGGCGTGCTGGCCGGTGGCAGAGGTGGCACGTGAATTCATGTCAGTCACTTTCTGGCGCGCAAAGCGTTGTGCATGTTCTGCTGAAGCAACAAGGCCTCAAAGACCGAAGTCAGGATGGGGGACTGCTGTTTGAGCATGTTGCGCAGGTTATCGGCGGTGATTTCCAGACAAACAGAGGGCTCCTTCGCAATGGCTGTCGCACCACGGATGCCGCCTTGCAGCATGGCCTGCTCACCAAACGAGTCGCCCATGTGCAAAGTCGCAAAAACTGCACCGGAATTCTTGTCGGCCATGTTGATGGCCCCGGACTGAATGAAATACAGCTTGTCGGCCGGCTCTCCGGCTTTGAACAGGATCTGACCTTCTTCCAGCGTAACTTCGTCAAACGAATTCATAACAACAAAGCAGGCGGTTTATCGAGATTGAGTGTGCGCATGACGGTGGACTTGAGGATGCCGCGCAAACCCGAGGGCATTTTGGTGACCAGTTTGCTGATGACATACATGGGCAGTACCCTGACCTGCACAGTGGACACCGCCACCACGGTCATGCTGTAGTTCAAGCCTCCAATGCCTTCGGCCAGGCCAATGACACTGCCAGGCCCCAACCGGTAAATTTCATTGCCCTGCAAACCCAGCGCAGAGCCACTGATGATGAAATAAGCCGAACTGACCGGCGTACCCACCGTGGAGATGCGCGCACGCGCATTGAAGAGTGACGTATTGAGCTCGGTCGACCCCCACAACGTGAAGTACAAGCGCTCGTTGCTCACAAGCTTGCCGGAAGAATACAACTCCATGCTTTTGGGTGAATAAGGATCCACCACACCCAAAGCGTGCAGGTGATCCGTATCGACCGCAAAGGTGGCTGTCACTTCTTTGTTCATGGATTGGCTGCCGTTGACACAAGGGATTGGGGTATTGAATTGGTCATCAACAAACTGACTGGTTGTTCAACCCAACTTTCAATGCAATTAAAACACAAAGGTCTACAAATTCGACAATACCTACAACGCAATGGGCTTGAACCGCCTCAGAGACTGCCTAATGTGACCTTTTGTACATTTTACGCTGCCCAAGTTTGACTTATATCAACATCTCAAATCCTGACATTTCTGAAAATAAAAACGGTCAGGAGCATTGAATGAGTCATAAAACAATCACGCCCACAGGCGTGGAAAAACCACTGAAAAACGAAGATCTGATCGTCTCCAAAACCGACCTGAAAGGTCGCATCACTTATGGCAATCTGGCATTTGCCAGTTATGCAGGTTATTCGGAGCAGGAATTCCTGGGCAAACCCCACAACATCGTGCGCCATCCCGACATGCCCAGGTCTGTCTTCAGGTTGCTGTGGGACCAGATCTCATCGAAAAAAGAGGTCTTCGCTTATGTCAAGAATCTGTGCGCGGACGGCCGCCACTACTGGGTTTTTGCCAATGTATCCCCCTCATTCGATGCCAGTGGACAGGTCATTGGTTACTACTCGGTCAGACGCAAGGCTCAGCCCACTGCCATTCCGGTTATTGAAAAGATTTACCGCAAGATGCTCGACATTGAAAAACAATTTGAAGGCCAGCAAGGCATGAATGCGGCTCTCAAATGGCTTGAAGAAATTTTATCAAGCCAAAATACAGATTACGAAAGTTTTCTGATGTCTATTCAAAAATAAATAATTTAAATTAATTTATTAAATATTTTACCGTACACCATCAGTCATTGAATGCACCAAAATCGCACGGCTGGGTATATCTCCTGCACCTTTTGAGCAAGATCGGTTAGAGTCAAGGCTCATCTTTGGTGCGCGATATACATCGCATATATCAATATGTCATGCAATCGCCACCTTTCTTCTCAAGGAATTAGCCGTGCTGAATAACCTCAGTGTCAACCTTCGCCTGTTCACACTTGTCGCCTTTTTATCCCTGTTGTCCGTTCTGGTGGGTGCCAGTGGCCTGATCGGCATGTCATCCACGCTGGAGGGTTTTCAGCGCGTTTACGACAGCCGGGTTGTGCCTTTGCGTGACCTGAAGGTCATTGCTGACATGTACGCCGTGAACATCGTCGACACCACGCACAAACTCCACAACGGCAACATCGGCTGGGAAGAAGGCCGTAAAAACCTGCAAGACGCTGAAAGCACCATTGCGCAGAAGTGGAAAGGCTACAAAGCCTCTTCCCTCAACGCCGAAGAGCAAAAACGGGTGGCCGAAATTGACACCATGCTGATTGCCGTCCAAGTCGAAATCGACAAACTGCGCGGCATCATGAGCCGTGAAAGCGACAAAGGCATCGCCAGATTTGCCGAAGGCCCGCTGTACCCGGCCATCGACCCGATCAGCACCAAATTTTCAGACCTGATCGAACTCCAGCTGAATCTGGCGAAACAAGAATACGAGACATCACGTGAGACCTACGCCCAACTGCGCGTCATCAGCCTGACGCTGCTGGCTGCAGGCATTCTGGCGGGCATTGTGTTGGCTTACTGGATTGTGAGCTCGGTGGTCAACCCGCTGAAAAAAGTGCAAGAGGTTCTGGCCAATGTGGCCAAGAGTTTCGATTACTCGCAGCGCGTTCGCGTGGATCAAAAAGATGAGGTGGGCCAAACGGCGCGTGCCATCAACCAGTTGCTGGAAGCCCAGCAAGGTGCGGTGCAACAGGTCAACGAGGTGGTCACCCACCTGGCCAGCGGCAATCTGGACCGCCGCATTGAGTCGAATTTGCGTGGTGACCTGCTGATCATGAAAGACGCCATCAACCAGTCCATGCAAAGTGTGCAGACCACCATGACCAGCTTCAATGCATTGAGCCGAGCACTGGCTCAAGGCAACTTTGCATACAAGATCCATTACGACACCATCCAGGGTGAGTACCGCAAGACGCTGAGCCAAGCGATGGACTCCATGCAGGCCATGGAAAGCATGATCGGTAACGTGGGCAATGTGATGGGCTCTGTGGCGCAAGGCGATCTGAGCCAGCGCGTGACCAGCCAGGGCTTTGGCGATCTGGACCGACTCAAACACAACATCAACGTCTCGTTGAGCGAACTGAGCCAATCCATGCGTGCGGTGCATGACAACACCCGCCAGGTGGCCACGGCCGCAAACGAAACCAGCAACGCCATTGGTCAAATTTCGGACGGCGCACAAAACCAGACCCATGCCATCTCTCAAGTGGCGACCGCCGTGCGTCAAACTGCCGAATCGGTGGCCGATGTGTCGCGCAACACCGCCGTGGCAAGCCAGAAATCCAAAGAATCCATGGACACCATGCGCAAAGGCATGGACAAAATGGCCCAGATGGTCGAAGTGGTCAGCTCCATTGCCGCCAATTCGGAAAAGATCAACAAGATCACTGAAGTGATTGAAAACATCGCCAACAAGACCAACTTGCTCTCGCTCAATGCAGCCATCGAAGCCGCCCGCGCAGGCGAACACGGCAAAGGCTTCTCGGTGGTGGCCGAAGAAGTCGGCAAACTGGCCGCCAACAGCGCAGAAAGCTCGCAAGAAATCGCCCGACTCGTTCAGCAAGCGGTGGCTGAAACCAACCGTGCTGTGGCCACGGTCAAAGAGGTCAGCAGTGACATGGGCCTGATCGAGCGCGGTTCGCAAGAAACTGACCAGATGTTGCAACGCATCTCGGCCGCTCTTGAAGAGCAAAGCAGCGCACTCGATGAAATCCGCACCAACGTGGCCGGACTGGACCGCATCGCACAAAGCAACGCAGCGGCCTCCGAAGAGATCACAGCCACCGTGATCGAGCTGTCGAAACTGGCTGATGTGACCCGCAAGGAAGTCGAGAAATTCTCACTCTGAATTGCTCACGAGGCGGGTGCCAACTGCCCGCCGCAAGCAGATGTAGTCCTCCTCTGAATGGCCCCAATGGGGCCATTCTCACGTCATGATGCAGCGCATCCATGACCCGGCGCAGATCCACGCATTTGTCGATGGCCAAAATGAATCGACAGAATTCCGGCGAAACGCCACAGCGGTTGACGCACAGCTGATGGACAGCGATGAGACGCGGGCCGCACAAAACGGCTGCAGAGGTCAGGAAGTCACGCCTGCCCCTCCTGCAGGGGATTAACGCAAAACGCAGGGCAACCGCAAACTGAAGCGGGTGCCAACGCCCACCTCGGAATGGCATTCGATGGTGCCATTCATGCGCGTCACAATGCTGTGCACCATGGCCAGGCCCAGGCCGGTGCCTTTACCCACTTCTTTGGTGGTGAAGAATGGCTCAAAGATACGGGGCAGGACATCGGGGGGAATGCCACTGCCGTTGTCCACCACATCCACACACACAAAACCATCCACCGGCGCATGAGGTTCGATCCGCAACAAGCCATTGCGACGATCGCCAATGGCATGACTGCCGTTGACGCACAGGTTGACGATGACCTGCTGCAATGAGCCGCTTTGACCGCGCAACCAGATTTCATCGGGCATGTGGTCATCCGGCACAACCACGATCTCGATGCCCTTGAGGCTGGCCTGGAGCAGCGACTGCGTCTCGCGCAACAACGGCACCAGCTCAAACAGGCTTTGCACTTCTTCCTGACCGTCTTCGCGTTTCTCTTCCCGCCCCAAGCCGTTGAGCTTGATCACGATGTCGCGGGCCCGTGTGGTTGCTTGCAAAATGGCACTCAGGTTGCGAACAGCCTTGGAATCGGGGCCCACTTTCATCTCGACCAGCTCGGCATGGCTCTGGATAACACCCAACAAGTTGTTGAAGTCGTGCGCCACACCTGCCGCCAGCTGACCCAACGCATCCAGCCGCTGGGATTGCTCCATTTTCTGAACCATGCGCAGGTTCTCGGTTTCCTTTTCCTTGATTTCGCGCATGTCCTTGATGGTCAACACCGCGCCGGTCAGTCGGCCATAGGGGTCCAGCAAAGGTGATGCGGTCAACAAAACCGGTATGAGCAAGCCCTCAGGATGCAGTATCAGCCACTCGATGTTCAGGGCACTCTGAATCGCATGAGCGCACAAGGCATCCAACTCGGGAATCAACCAGACAACCATCTGGTCATCGTGCACCGCACCCGGTGGAACAATCAAGGTGGGCAAGCGCATGACCGGAGCAGCACCTGCTCGCCAAGGCACATCCACGATGTGAGGGTCTTGCAAGGACGCATTTTGGTTGCGCTGCAACAGTTGCAAATATTCGGTGGTCTGTTCGGCCAATATCACCGGCACATCACTCTTTTGTGGTGGCGGATAAATGCCCAGCAACGCGCAAGCCGAAGGGGTTGCCCATTCCAGCCCACCATCCTGGCGCAGGCACAGCAGCGGCACAGGCAAGTTATAGGCACCATCTGACGAAGCCAGAATGTCCTGGATCAAACGCATCACCAAGTGCGGGTACTGGAACGGCAGCCAATGCGTGATACCCCGGCCATTTTGCTCACCCGGGAACAAATCACCGATGCGGGAATTGAGCACCACCGACTTGTCCAACCCCAGCAGCGACAAGGCCATCGGGTTGGCACTGACCAACAGGCCATCGCGGTCAACACGCAAAACACCATCCTGCATGGCATCCATCGTCATTTCCAGCAGCTGGTGTTGGGCCCGGATTTCTTTGCTCTTGTTCACCAGTGAAGACACATCGTGCACGTTGATCACGGTCTGCTGAGGCAAACCACTCGCATCCAGCAAGAACGAGGACGTCAGGCGCACGGGCGTGTGGTGCCCGTCGGCATGACGCAAACGGGTGACCATGGAGTCTTCCTCGAGCTTCATCAGTTGTTGAAGCATGCTGGAATTGATCACCGCCCACGGCAGATCCTGATCCGTGCGAAGAAGAATGAGGGTGACGGTTTGACCTTCAAACTGGTGATTGACCAGGCTCACCTCCACACGCAGCTCCTGACGATCCTTGGTCACCAAGGGCAGCGATCGACCGGAGCCGGGGCGGTGCAAACTTTCGTCCTGATGCGACAGGGTCATCAACTCCTGATGGCGGCTGCGGTGGCGCTCAGGCACCAGATCCAGCACCGACATGCCTTTGAGCTCTTCAGGGCTGTAACCGGTTACTCTGGCCACACGGGAATTGGCTTCGGTGATGAGCCCTTGCTCATTGACCAGCAGGCACCCGAGCATGCTGCCGGCGATCAACCCCTGATATGCCACCCCATCTTGCATGCCCAAGCGAGTCAGCATTTGTCCATACCCTTTGAGGATGGAGATCAGACTGGTCTCGTCTTCTTCAAACAACACATTGCTGTGCTGCCCCAGCAACTGCTCCCGGGTCATGCCCGACATTTCCAGCAGCGCCGGATTGCAATCCACGATCAAACCTTCACGGTCCACAATGACCAAACCACTGTGCATGGACGACAGAATGTCGTTCACATAATGGATTTTTTCACTGAGCGCGGCCTGGCTTTGTTGTAATTCTTGATGATTGCTTTGCAGCTGGTTGGTCAGGCGCTGAGCATCCAGCAACGATGCCACCATGGTTTCACGGTTCAAGGCGGACTCCACCGCCACCCCGATGGCCACCGATCCGGGCATCATCAAACTGCCAATGTCTTCAGGCAAGGGCTCTCGGGATTTGAGAACCACCGTGCCCCGCACCCGACTCTCGGAGGTCAGAGGGACCAGCACAAAGTGGGCTTGCTCATCCTGAGGTTGCGTCCACAACTCTTGCAACAGCGACTCCGGCAAGCCCCCCATGGTCAGCAATTCATTGGTCAACGCCACCCGCTGCAAAGCGGTCTGCCCATGGTGCAGGCGTTGCGGAAACTCGCCCGCGCCTCGCCCATGGAAACCATAAAGCTGAAACGACCGCGCGCCCTCCCCTTCATCCGGTGCCAGCAAATACAAGGCACAAGCCTGCAAATCGAGGTAAACGCTCAGGTTTTCACTGATCTTTCGCGCCAAGTCGTGGATGGAGTGCTCATTGCGGACGGTGTCGTTAATGAGCGTCAACCCCTTGTCCAGCCACAAACGGCGCTGATTCAGGCTTTGGTTGGCCCGAAGGTTTTGAAGCATCACGGCGATGTTGGCCACCACGCTGTTCTGATCATCCGGTCGCACATTCAAGGCGGGCGCCAGGTTGCCATTGACGATTTCTCGGGTGATCGCCACCAACTTGGCAGGCTCAGACCCCACCTGACTGCGCAAGCTGCGCCGAATCCCCCACAATGACCCCCACGCAGCCAACAACAAACAGCCCCCCAAACCCACCAGGGCCATGTCGGTCAGCGACAAACCTTCCGCAAAATGTCTGTCCACTGGGTCTTGGCTCATGGACTGGTACAAAAGTCGGGTCTGTGTGAGCAGTGGCTTACCCCACTGCTGCTGAATCGCCTGCAATTCGCCTCGTTCGGCATCGGACACCACGGCCAACCCTGACAAACGCAGCATCAATGGCTCCTGAGCTTGCCGCCACTGGGACAACACCTGGGAAAACTGCCGCTGGTAGTCTTTGCTACTGCCTTGAACACCACGGTCTCCCGACAACACAGGCATGAGCCGCTGTGTTGCCAGCCACTGCTGAACCCAATGCTCGGGGTGTTGCGTCAATCCAGGATCATTCAAATCACGTGCCATATCATTCAGCACGGACTGCAAATTCAGCAAAGCTTCCAGCTTATGCATCCGGCTTGCCGATGCTTCCACGTGTTGACTGTCACCCCCCTGCCGCTGAGAGTAAGCAAAAAGAAGCAAAGACAAGCCCGCAGAAACAATGCAAAAACTGAGAACCTTCAGCCAGGATCGCATGGACAGGACAGGGAACTGAGGCATACAAAAGCTCAAAAAGTTATGAAAACGACACAAATACAGAAACCACGTTAGCAGCGCGACTAATGATATTTACGTCAAGTCTCCATTATTTATGATTTTTTTGATATAAACCTGCAAATCAGGAGAAAAATAGAATGACCACGATTTTGTTAGTCGACGATGAAGATCTGTTGCGCGAAGGCGTCAGGGAGATCCTTGAAATGTCGGACTACGCAGTGATTGAAGCATGTGATGGGGAGGAAGCGCTCGCGCTTTTCGCAGTCAATAACGTGGATCTGGTGATCTCCGACATTGTGATGCCCAACATGGATGGCGTGGACTTTGTGTCACGATTGCGCGAATCCTTTCCAGACATCCCGATCCTCACCATCTCGGGTGGCAGCCGTGTCGTCAGCGCCCGATTCGGGCTGGATTCCGCTTTGCTGTCTGGCGCAAACGACAGTCTGACAAAGCCATTCAACGCCAAACAATTGCTCGAAAAAGTTTCGCGTTTGCTGGCCGTGGAGTGACCTTGTTTCCCACCGAAACTTTTGCATGATTTCCTCCGCGCTCCCTGGGCTGAAAGCCTCCGCCGCCAGCGCCGACCTCGAACTGAATGGCTCAGATCGACCCGGCTTCGAAACCGCACGCGTTCTGCTGGTTGATGACAGCCGCCTGATTCGCATGGGCCTGCGTCGTTCGCTCGAATCGATTGGCCTGCAAAACATCGTCGAGGCCAACCATGGCCGTGAAGCCATCGAGATGCTGGTTCGCCAGCCTTTTGACCTGATGCTGCTCGACATGGAAATGCCCGAAATGAACGGCATTGAAGTCCTTCAGGTGCTGCGCGATTCGCCCCACCACCCTTGGCCTCCTGTGATCGTGATCTCGGGCGGCACAGGCATTGACGATGCCGTGCGATGCATTGAACTGGGTGCCGAAGACTACTTGCCCAAGCCATTCAACCCGGTGTTGCTGCGCGCGCGCGTGAAAACATCGGTGGATAAAAAACAGCTGCGCGACCAGGAAGTGCTGCGCATGCGCCAGCTCAAGCGGCAACACGAAGCACTCAGCGAAGAACAGGCCAAAACCGAGCAGCTGCTGCTCAACATCTTGCCGCGCAAGATTGCGCAGCGGCTCAAAAGCGGCGAAGAACACATTGCCGATGCCTGCGCCAACGTCAGCGTGTTGTTTGCCGACATGGTCGGCTTCACCGCCATGTCGCGCACCATGACGGCCAGTGCGTTGGTGGAGGTCCTGGGCGACCTGTTCTCGCGTTTTGACCTGATCACTGAAAAGCACGGCCTCGAAAAGATCAAAACCATCGGTGACTGTTACATGCTGGCCGGAGGGGTGCCCGAACCCCGTGACGACCATGCGCAAGCCGTGGTCGATGCCGCCATGGAAATGTGTACCGCACTGGACACCATGCACGAACAAACCGGCGGCGCGCTGCGCATGCGCATCGGCGTACACAGTGGCCCCATCGTGGCGGGCGTGATCGGCATCCGCAAATTCACCTATGACCTGTGGGGTGACACCGTCAACGTGGCTAGCCGCATGGAGTCAACCGGCATGCCGGGCAAAGTCCATGTGTCATCGTCGACTGCTGACCTGATTCGCAACGACTTTGAACTGGAGTCCCGCGGTTTCATCGAGGTCAAGAGCCTTGGGCAGGTTGAAACCTTCTTCGTAGGAGCACGCAAATGAACCATGGGCTGCGAAAACACACGACCCCTCAACCTTTTGCAGCGGGTCATGATCTGCGCAAGGAGCTTCACTGATGGCACGACAACACATCACCCCAAGAGACCATGAACTGGTCATGCGGGACGATGACTTCATCGTCTCCAAAACCGACCTCAAAGGTCACATCACCTATGCCAACAAGGTGTTCATCGAATTCTCTGGCTTCGACGAGGCCGAATTCATGGGCAAACAGCACAACGTGATCCGTCACCCTGAAATGCCGCGCGGCGTGTTCAAACTGCTGTGGAGCCACATTGAAAACCGCAAGGAAATCTTTGCGTATGTGAAAAACATCTGCAAAGACGGCAGTTATTACTGGGTGCTGGCCAACGTCACCCCTTCAGTGGACGACAACGGCAATGTGGTGGGTTATTACTCGGTTCGCCGCAAACCCAACCCCAAAGCCATCCAGTTCATCAAGGGGCTTTACAAAGACATGTTGCAGGTCGAAGCCCAAGCCGGCGCCAAAAACGCCGTCGAAGCCTCGGTCAATCATCTGAACAAAATTTTGTCCGAAAAGGGCATGAGCTATGAGCAATTCATCCTCCATCTCCAAGCTGCTTGACATCGGACCGAGCACGGGCCTGGCCCTCACAGGCACCCTCGGGTTGGCTGCCAGTCTTTATGCGGGCTTGCTCGGCGGCTGGGACGCTTTCAGCCTGGGGCTGATCGCTGCCACCTTGGTGGCCGTGGCACTGGGCTACAAAAGCCTGCATGCAGAAAGTCGACTGCTCGCACACATCAACAACGTGCTCGACGGTGCCAGCAAAGGCATTCTGGAACCCCGCGTCACGGGCATCCCCGAAAAAGGCCGGCTGGTCAATGCCGCCTGGCGCACCAACGAAATGCTGGACCAGGTCGAAGCGGTGTTCCGTGAATCACTGACCGTGGTCAGCCGCATGGGCGAAGGCCATTTTGGTCGTCAACCGCAGACCGCCGGCCTGCGCGGTTTGTATCCGCAGGTGCTGATCAAAATTGCCGAAGTGCAAAACAAGATGTCACGCACCGTGGGCGAACTGGGCAATCTGATGGGGGCGCTGGCCGCAGGCGACTTCACTTCGCGCATTTCCTCCGAAGGGGAAACCGGCGAGTACAAGAAGATCCTTGAAAATGCCAAAAACGCCTCCGAAACCCTCGAATCTTTGCTGGGTGATGTGGTCCTGGTCATGGACGCGGTGGCCCGCGGCGAATTGACCCGGCGTGTTCACGCACAAGGTCAAGGCACTTTGGGCAAACTGAAGACGGACATCAACCGTTCTCTCGACACCCTGGCCACCTCCATGGGCAGCATCGGCGGCAATGCCCAGCAAGTAGCGGGCGCAGCCAGCGACACCAGCACGGCCATTGGTCAACTGGCCGATGGCGCGCAAAGTCAGACCCAATACATTGGCCAAATGGTCACCGCCATCCGTCAAACAGCCAGTGCAGTCAGCGACATTTCTGACAGCACCGAATCGGCCAGCCGCCAGGCACAGGAGTCGGCCCAGATCGTGCGTGATGGCCAACACAAGATGGCTCAAATGGTGGATGTCGTCAACGGCATCGCCAGCAGTTCGGAAAAAATCAACAAGATCACCGATGTGATCGAGAAGATTGCCAACAAGACCAACTTGCTGTCGCTCAACGCCGCCATCGAAGCCGCACGTGCAGGCGAGCATGGCAAAGGTTTCGCGGTCGTGGCCGATGAAGTGGGCAAACTGGCCGCCAGCAGCGCCGACAGCACCAAGGAAATCACCCAACTGATCCAGCAAGCGGTAACCCAAGCCAATCAGGCCGTGATCGCCGTGAAAGAAGTCAGCCTGGACATGGAGCGGATCGTCAAGAGTTCGGATCAAACCGATGGCATGCTCCAGCGCATTTCTGCGGCGGTCGAACAGCAGACCCGCATGATGCAAGAGATCAACAGCAGCGTCGAAAGCCTGGACCACATCGCGCGGAGCAACTCGGCAGCCTCGGAAGAGTTGGCTGCCAGCATGATCGAATTGTCTCGCGTGGCTGACTCCACCCGCCGCGAAATTGACAAATTCAGCATTTGACCGGCTCGCATCGACTCATTCACCGCACACACAGAACAGCCCCATGGAACTCGTGATCTTTGAACTCGGAGGCGGCCGCTTCGCCTTGAGGGCCATGTCGGTCAGCCAGGTGCTCGACCCGCTGCCGGTCACCCCCCTGCCGTACGCGCCCGCGGACGTTGAAGGGCTGGTCAATGTGACCGGTGCTGTCTTGCTCAAAGTCGATCTGGGCTTGCGGCTGGGCATGGCGCAGCGCTGCGCGCAAGCTGCTGGCAATTTGCTGGTGGTGATGACCGGACACGAATCGGTGGCGCTTCAGGTCGATCGCGTCTACAACAAGGTCTCACAAGACGAGTCTTCGATCAAGTTCTACGAAGACGACCAGCGAAACCCGCTCATCCGTGGTGAATTCACCCAGGCTGAACACATGGTGCTTTTGCTCAACGAAAGTGCACTGGGCCTGAAAGACATGCAGCCAGAAGGCGTCCCCGAAGAAGGCGGTGGCCTGATTGGCGCACTGGCTGATGTGGGCAAACTCCAGTCGACCGATGTGCAACTGAGTGATTTGCCCACATTGGCCGTGGAAGATGGTTCCGAAACGTATGCACTGCACATGAACCATGTGCAAGAAATCGTTGAAATGGGGGCCTTGACCGACTTGCCCGGCGCAGGCCCGGAAGTCATGGGTCTGATGAAACTGCGCGGCCAGGCCTTGATGGTGCTGTCTCTGGCCCGACTGCTGGGACGTGAACCTCTCGTACAACCCCGCTTTGTGTTGGTGGTCAGCGTGGGCGAGACCCGGGTGGGCCTGTCGGTGGCTGAAATTTTGGGCATCGAGCGTTACAGCAAAACCGATGTTCAGACAATCACCGGCGGTGACAGCCAACTCGAAGGCTATCTGCCCGGCAGCGCTTCGCGTGCAGGGCACATGACAGGCCTGCTGTCCATCGAAGGCCTGGTCTCCGATGAAGGCATGGACACCTACCGCCGTTACATGACACAGCACGGCACACAGATCACAGAAGCTATGGACCAAATTGGCCGAACCACTCGCCGCGTACTCTCTTTCAGACTCGGCACAGAACGCTGTGCATTGTCACTCGATGCGGTCGACCGCGTAGAGGAATACACCCCTTCGGTCGACTTGCCCGAAGGAGACTCCAGCCTGACCGGGGCCATCCAGATCAAAGGCGAAATCGCCCCGGTTCTGGATTTGCGCACCCTGCTGGGGTTGACCCCCCAGGAAACCTCTTCATACGTGATCGTGCGCTTGGACGGTGCCCCTTGGGCGCTGATCGTTGACAAGATCGAACGCGTGATTGAAATCCCTGAAAAAGACATCACCCCCGTACGCACCCACCAAAGCGACTACCTGACCGAAGTCGGCCGTCTGGATGGTGAACTGATTTCCCTGCTGACGCTGGCCCCTCTGGCCGCTGTGGCCAAAGCCGATTAAAGGACCATCTTGAACAAGGACAACAACGTCAACGACGCCATCTCGCAGATGCGGGCTGCGGTCAGCAACGTACTGGCCGTGCAGCAAAGTACGCCTCGCCCAGCCACCAGCGCCCCAGCGCCTGCCGCCATGCCCACAGGATCTTCTTCGGGTGCCGAATCTCCTGCTGTGCTGGCCTTGATCAGCGAACTGATGGCCGGTGTGGAGACACGCTTTGGCATCAAGCCCGGCACCCTGGTCGAACGCAAACTGGTGCGCATTCTCAAAGACATGCCCATCATGACACTGCGCGACTGGGTGCAAAGCATGAACAGTTGCTCGTCAGAGCACTCGGAATGGCAATCGCTGGTAGAAAACTTGACCGTCCACGAGACCTATTTCTGCCGCGACCCCGATTTGATGGGCATGCTGACCGATGACATCTTGCCCCAGCTGATCGCCTCACGCGAGAAACACCAGCAACTGCAAGTGTGGTCTGCCGCCAGCTCCACCGGCGAAGAGGTTTACGACCTGGCTTTCTCATGCCTGCGCGGCATGCAAAAAGCAGGCAAAGCTCGCCTGTTTGAAGGCAAGCTGGTGCCTGAACGTGGCTGGTCCCTCTATGTGCTGGGCACCGATATTTCCAATCAGGCACTGCGTACAGCGCGCGATGCGATCTATGGTGACCTGGGCATGGGTTCGTTTCGCAATCTTCCCGCGGAATGGAAAACCATGTTTGAAGACGTCAAAATCGCACCGGCCAACGCCGTGCCGGGCGTCAATTACTTCAAGATTCGTGAATGGATCCGCCATTGCGTGCGATTTGAGCGCTTCAACCTGATGAACAGCCGCCCACCTGTGGCCGGTATTGATCTGGTGTTCTGCCGCAACGTGTTGATCTATTTTGAAGACCCCGTCAAACGGGCTGTACAAACCATGCTGGCCCGCGCCATGTCGCCAGGTGGCGTTTTGGTCTTGGGCGCATCGGTTCAAATGCTGGCCCCGGAATACTTCGAGTCGCGCCTTGGTAAAGGCGGTCCTTGGTATATCCGCAATGAGGTCCGCGTATGATCCGGTTGCTGATTTCGGACGATTCTGCCTTCATGCGAATTGCCATCCGCAAGATGGTGGAAGGCAGCGCCGACATTGAGGTGGTGGGAGAAGCCAAAACCGGCCAGATGTGTGTCGAAATGGCCGAAACCCTGAAGCCCGACGTGATCACCATGGACGTGGAAATGCCCGTCATGGATGGCTTGGAAGCCACACGTCAGATCATGGCCAAGTGCCCCTGCCCGATCATCATGCTCAGCAGTCTGACCGAACGCAACTCGGTCACCACGATCAAAGCCATGGAACTGGGCGCGGTGGACTTCATCGCCAAGAAATCCTCTTTCGTGCAACTGGACATTGTGAAGATTGGCGACGAACTGGTGGAGAAACTGCGTTTCTGGTCCCAAAAACGCTCGCGCCTGTCGTCCTTGCTGCAAGCGCGCTCTGCTCCAGGTGCGCTGCGCTCCATGGCCCCGGCCAGTTCACCCACCAGCGCACAACCCCTGCGCCGCCCCACTTCTGCGGCAGCACCCGGACTCATTGTGCTGGGAATCTCCACAGGGGGGCCAGCTACTTTGCCGCAAGTTCTGAAAAGTATGGGCAAACTGTCTTGCCCTATGGTGGTGGCGCAACACATGCCCCCGATGTTCACCAGCGGCTTTGCCAAACACTTGCGCGCAGAAACCGGCCTGGATGTGGTGGAAAGCTCTGACGGCCTCGAAGCCAAGCCTGGCATGGTGATCATTGGACGGGGCGGCACCGATGTGGTGGTGCGCGAGCCCTTCCCCGGCAAGATCATGCTTTACCAAAAAACCGATGCCACGGCACCGATTCACCCCAACGCCGATGTGCTGTTTCGTTCGGCGGCAGCAGTCTCCTGTCCCGTTGTGGCGGTGGTGATGACCGGCATGGGCAGCGATGGCACACAAGGCGCCAAGGACCTCGTTGCCCGCAAAGGCTCCGCGGTGCTGGCCCAAGACCCCCAAACCTGCATCGTCGATGGCATGCCTTCGTCGATCATCGACGCAGGGCTGGCCTCTGCCGTTCTCAGCCCCCAAGAACTTGGGGCCCGTCTTGCCCGCCTGTGCATACAGCGCGCAGCCCCACTTTCTTCTGTTTCCTTTTCTACTCCAGGGATTGCATCATGACCAAAAAAAATATCCTGATCGTCGATGATTCGTTTGTCATGCGAGCGCTTCTTCGCGGCATCGTCACCTCCGACCCTGATCTGACCGTCATCGGTGAAGCCACCAACGGCCTGGAAGCATTGCAAAGTGTTCGTGAATTGAACCCTGACCTGGTGCTGCTGGACATCGAAATGCCCCACATGGATGGCATCGAGTGCCTCAAACGCCTGCGCCTGTTGAGCAAAATTCCCGTCATCATCGTGTCATCCGTGGCTCAGGCTGGCTCGCCGCAAGCACTGGAAGCGCGCAAGTTCGGTGCCGCCGAAGTCATTGCCAAACCATCCGGCGCGATGAGTCTGGATTTGAATGCCAAAAAAGGCCACGAAATCGTGACAGCGTCCCGAAAAGTCCTGGGCATCTGAACATGACCCGCAAGCCGATCAGGATGGAGGTGAGCCATGTCCGATGATTTCCTGGAAACCATATGGGCGCAGTACGCGGTTGAAACGGAAGAGCACATAGAAAGCATTGAATCGCTGCTGGTGAAAGCCGACGGCGAAGCCCTCAATGCCGAAGAAATCTCCAGCCTGTTCCGCGCCTTTCACTCACTCAAGGGCTTGAGCCGTGTCATGGAGTTGGCTGCGCTCGAATCAGTGGCACACCGCGCCGAAGATTTGTTGGGCCTGGTGCGTGAAGGCGTGGCGCAACTCGACAAATTCACCGTCGACCTGCTGCTGCGCGGACTGGATGCCATCAAATTGCTGCGCGACAAAGCGGTCAGTGACCGTGCTGACGGCGACAAACCGGAAGAACTGGTCGCTGAGCTGGAAAACACCTACCGACAAATTTCGGCGGGCGAAACCCCTGGCCCCAGCGCCAGCGCTGCCCCCCAAAAAACTGAGGCTGCAGCCCCAGTCGAGCCGCCTGCGGCCAATGACTTGGCGTCAGCTGAAGCCCCTCCCGCGCCCAAGCCACCTGCACCCCGAAAGCCTGTTGGCGCCGAGCCTGTCAAGGCCGCTGATGGCGAGACCAACAACCGCGAAGTGGTGTTCCTTCGCTTGGTGAGCAATGGCCTGCCCATCCTCGAACAACTGGCCACCTCCATTGCAGCCAAGCAACAACCGTCGCAAATCCTCAGTGTCGCGAACGACATCCGAAAGCCACTGGGCTGGATGCTCAAGGCCTCACACAACCTCGGATATGCCGGGTTAAACACACGGATTGAAGAAATCCTGCACTCACTGCCGACGTCGGAATCCATCTCTCAACAAGATGGTGAGCGCATGGTTGATGTGATCGTGGCCTTTCTGGACGACCTCAAAACCCTGGGCGAAACCACAGGCGTTGACCTGGGCGGTGAATCCCTGGCCAAAGTGCTGTCCCGCACCCTCAAGGAAAACCTCAACCATTTGCTGGCGCAAGTCGGGCAATCACTGGACACCCTGGAAACGGCTGAAGACGGCCTCGACGAAGATGTGGCCAACCAGTTGTCGCAATGCTTCTCGCGCATCCAGGGCTACCTCTCGTCGCTTTACCGCGACATGCACTGCGAAATTCCTTTGCTGCTGGTCGATGCGTTCGCCCGCGCAGGACGCAGCCAAATGGGCATTTACAGCGAAGTCATCACGCTCACCCGCGATGCCGTCCTGTTCATCCGTGAACTGATCACCAGCACCGCCAAAGATCCGCTCAAACAAGCGGGCATGTCCGACAAACAAAATCGCCTGAGTCAGCGCATGCGCGACTATCTGTGGGCGCACGACAGCGCTGGCGACACCCCGGTGGACGCCATCAAGGCTTTTGTAGGGTCGATGAACATCCCACCCGAAATGGCCGACTTGCTCTCGCCTGAGAACACCCGCGATCTGATGGAGCTGATTCAGGATGGTGCGCACGGCTATCTGATCATGGCCCACCTGGAGTCGGCGGACCAGGTTGCCTCCGACTTCCTCACCTGGATGCATGAAAACGGGCGCGTGATCACCAACCGCACCGTGATTGTGGACACGCAAACCTGGTATGAACTGCTGTTCGTGTCCAAGTCCAGTCGCAATGTCGTTGAATCCGAACTCAAGGCCATTGACAAAGGTCAGGGCATGATGCGTCTGACCGGTCAATTGGGCAAAGACAAAAACAAAGCCACGGCCATTGCCCCTGTTGTCGCAGCCCCCAGTGCCAACACGGTGGCTGATGCATCAACGCCACCCGCTGACAGCAGCAAACCTGCAGCACCGGCGCGCGCTGCACCGGCCGCCCGTGCGGCGTCGGCACCAGCCGCTGCATCATCCAATGTGATCCGTGTGCCGGGCGAAATGCTCGACCAGTTCATGAACCAGATCGGTGAAATGGTGCTGGTTCGCGGTCAACTGGCGCACCACATCTCTGACCATCGCGTGCGTGACATGATGCAACGCCTGCGTCGCGCCAGCGATCAAGTGTCATCCGGCGACAGCACACTTGAAACCGACATCCTGAAGTTGGCCGACCTGCTGGAAGATCAATCGCGTCGCTTGCAAGAAACCGATGCTCTCATCCAAGGGGCCTTGTCGCGTTTGCAAGACAGCGTGATGGGCTTGCGTGTGGTGCCTGTTGAACAAGTGTTCAAACGCTTCCCGCGCATGGTCCGTGACCTGGCTCAAGCACAAGGCAAGCAAATCCGTCTGGAGTTGATCGGTCAGGAAGTCAAGATTGACAAGGCCATGGTGGAGTCGCTGGCTGACCCGCTGTTGCACATGGTACGCAACAGTGCTGACCATGGCATCGAAGTACCTGTCGAACGCCAGCAAGCCGGAAAAGCCGAAGAAGCAGTGATCCGCATTCAGGCTGAACAGCACGGTAGCCGCATCGTGATCAAGGTCAGCGATGATGGCAAAGGCATCGATTCTGAACGTGTGCGCAGAAAAGCGGTCGAGCGTGGGCTGATCAAGGAAGAGGAAAGCCTGCAACTGAGCAAGGATGAGATTCTCAAATTCATCTTCCGTGCCGGCTTCAGCACGGCCGATGTGGTAACCGAAACCTCCGGCCGAGGCGTGGGCATGGACGTGGTTCGTACCAACGTCATGCGCCTGGGTGGCAGCATTCAGCTCGACTCCGAAGTCGGGCGAGGCACCGTCTTCACCATGCAGATGCCCTTGTCGGCCGCTGTACAGGAAGTCTTGTTGGTCAACACCGCTGCGCAAACGCTGGCCATTCCCAGCCGCTATGTGGCTGAACTGGTCGAAGTGGCACCGTCGGAATACCAATCCGTCAAGGGCCGAGCGGCCATCTTGCTGCGAGGTCATTTCCTGCCCATCGTCAAACTCGAAGATGTGCTCGGCTTTCCCTCTGCCGCAGACCAGGCCCACCGCTATGTGGTCGTGCTGTCTGACGGACAACACACCTTGGGCATTTCGGTCAAGGAGTTTGTGGGCCGGCAGGAGCTGTTCACCAAGGACATCCATCCACGTTTGGCGGCATTGCCCGGCGTGGGCGGTGCGTCCATATTGGGCGACGGCCGTGTGGTGTTGATCTTGGACGGTGCTGCGCTGTATCGCCTGGCAGAAAATCTGCCCATGGCCAAAGCCGCACTGCCTCAGTTGACGCAGACTGAAGCCGCCTGAAAGGTCCACGCATGGCCATCTACCTGCAAGTCCGTATTGCGAGCGTCCACCTGATGCTCGACGCCTTGCATGTGCATGAGGTCTTGAGTCTGGACACCATGCTGTCGGGTGCAGGCGACCACGCCCAATGGCGAGAGGATGTGATCAGCACGGTCAACCTGGCTCGCCTGTTTGGTCTGCCTGAGCACAACCTGGCCATGGGCGTGATCTACAGCACGGCAGTGGAGTCCCGCCCTGCCATGCTCATGCTGGACGAGGTGATGGGGCTCAAAGACATGCAACCCCAAGATTGGCGTGCCTTCCCACGCATACCGTCAGCCAGTGCGCAATTTTTTGACCGTGTCTGGCTCGAAGACTCTGCCCAACGGCAATCTTTCCGACTCCGCCATCCGCTGCCCCCCGAATTGCTGGGTCTTCCATCAGTTTCGGGCCAGTCGTGATACGCGATCCTTTCCAGGCCATAAAAAAAGGGCTCCACAGCCCTTTTTGATTTCGGATTCTGATGGACTCAAGGCGCTTCGCCCGACTCGTCCATATCAACATCCAGCTCATCCATGTCATCGCCTGAACCGGCAGACAGCTCTGCACGCAAGAACGCCAAGGCCTGAAATGGCTTGTCCAGTCCCAACTCATAGTTGCTGATGTGATTGGCAATGGATTGCATCGCCTCCACAGCCTGCTCTGCCGTGATCTGCATGGTCTGGTAGCGTCCACCCAAGCTGAATGCCTGATTCACATACTGCTCGGGAAGATAGACATAGACCTCGCCCTTGCCAGATTTGACTTTTTGGAACCGTGATGCCGGAGGCATTTCGGGTGGCGGCTCACCTTTGGCCGCTGCAAAAGCGGAAATTTGCTGCCAATCGGCCGTTTTTTCTGCCCCGGCAATGAAGGTTTTGTCCAAATGCGCACGGCACAGCAAGCTCATGCCCAAACGCATGCTGCGAGCTTCGCGTGAATCAACCGTCAAGGACACCACTTTTTCGTAGGCGGCCTTGGCCCGCTTCATTTCTTCTTGCGGGCTGGATCGGTTGAACAAATTGGAAAACATAACGGCGTAGGCCTCTCATCACACGGTATGGGTGGAAACCATTTTCTGAATCAGAGCGCTTTTCTCAAATGACTCACCCCATGGAGCATGTTTCGCTCACTCTCACGGCTCAAGACTGAAACGAATCATTACTGATGACAGTATATACGTGCAAAACATCAAAATTAACAAAAACTGACCCTCACGCAGGGCGGATGCAGTCATTTTTTAAAAAATTTGTCCAATGGTGACCACGCACTTCGGCCATCAACCCAACAACATCGTGCCTCGGCATTTTTTTGCGCCACATCGACAGGCATAACGTGCCCGCAACTCATTGGTCAAAGGCTCATCACTGACCAGCCCATAGTCAAACGTCAACTCTTCCCCGCGAAACACCGGCCTTCGGGTCTTGATGAACACGCGCCCCGCCAACTCGACGGGCACGCAATTGGGGCGGCACGAATGGTTGATCCAGCGGGAGTCATTACCGCCATAGAGCGCGTCGATCACCCGGCCATCCTCCAGGTGAAAGTAAAACGTGTGGTCAGGGTCATTGGGATCATGCGGATACCGGCGCAAAGCTTCAGCCATGCTGATGACCTCACCCACGTATTCAATGAGCGTCTCACCAGCAGGCAGATGACACAGGGCAAAGACCCCCTTGCCATGCAAACTGGAGCGGAGAGCGGCAATGCGTGGTGAATTCATGACTGCCATTGTCATCGCAATGATCTGGGTGCGCAGGGGCGGTCCCCCAAAGCGGCTTGGCGTCCGGTCCCTCGGCTTCGGGCTGCGAAGGTGTCAATCTTGCCTGCGAAAAATGGCCGCTTTGAATGCCTGGATCAATGCAATGGAAGAGGCCAATGTGCTGGCATCGCCATAGACATACTTATCAGGCCGAATCAACACGGCGGAGACCGACTTTTCCTTCATCCAATCGGCAATCATTGAAGAACGGACAGAAATTACGCCCGTCACAACCGGGTCATCATGGCTGTTGATGGCCACAAATTGAATCGGTAGCGTGCCAGCTGCCTGCTTCAGGCTGTCCAGATTCAGGGATTCATCGTTGCCATCAAAGCAAAAGACGGCATCCAAGCCGATCAAGTCGTCCAGCAAACGCACACCGTCAAAAAGCTGGACCACGGGCTGAGGAAAAACTTGCCCTGCTGCAGGATCGCCCGCATGAATCAGCCCTGTCGTGAGACCCGGGATCATTTGCTGACGGTAGGTGGTCTTGACTGAGCCGCCTTGCTCTTCTCGAAGCTTCTGATCACGCAACCTGGCTTTATCAGGGTCACGCTCACAAATGACCCGCCCCAGCTCCATGGCCTTCAAGGTGGTGGCTCGAACATGCGGCTTGCGCTCCAGCTCATAAGAGTCCAGCAAGCCGTCTTCGGCCTGGCCGTGGATGACACAGGCCAGCTTCCAGGCCAAATTGTGCGCATCACGCAGCCCCTGCACCATGCCCTGCGCCATGAAGGGGGGCGTCATGTGCGCCGCATCACCCGCCAACAAGACATTGCCGGACCGCCATTGCCTGGCAATCAGTCCATGAAAGCGGTAAGCGGCGCGACGCCAGAACTTCACCTCGCCCGGTTGAATCCAGCGTTTCAAAATAGGCCACAGCATCTCATCAGGAAAGTCTCCTGTCCGATATTCATCGTCATTGAGCATGATTTCCCAGCGTCGATGATCTTCGGTGCAGTAAACGTAAGTGCCAGGCCGTTGGGCTTCGCAGTACTGAACCTGCGTTTGCGGCAACCGGTCAGACACATGCTGGGGCACCAACGCATCCACCACCAGCCAGGGCTCATCAAAGCCCAGGTCTTCCAGCTCTAGCCCCATCCGTTTGCGCAGGGGGCTAGAACCCCCATCGCATGCGATCAGGTACTTGCCCGAATACTTTTTTTCAGTCCCATCAGCAAGGTGTTTGACCTGGATATGCACTTCGCTCTCAGCTTGGTTTACCGAAGTCACCTCAGCGCTTTTATGGACACTGATGGCCGGAATCTGATACAGCCGATCACGAATTGCAGATTCAAACTTGGGCTGATTGAAAACATAGTTCGGCTCCCAACCCAGACGGTATGGCGGGGGTTCCGTATCCAGTCGCTTGATCAACTGACCATCCATGCCCATGTATTCGCTGGGCCGATAACGATCAATGATCTTAGCCATTTCGTCTGAAATCCCAAGCTCCTGGACAATCCGCATGGCTTCATGATCGAGGCCCACGGCACGCGGCAGCGGGTACAAATCCTCCAGTTTGTCAAACACCGCCACCCGCACACCACGCTGCCCCAGAAGACCTGCAAGCACGGCTCCGGTCGGTCCAAGACCGCTGATCAAGACATCATGGGTGGTCATTTTGAATTTGAAAAATGCAGGGCCATGAATGCAGCGAACTGAACATCAGACTCGCTGATCGCTCGGTTTCAGGTACTCAGCGTTGGCCGTCGTGGACAGACACATTCTCTTTGGTCAATCCCCCCAGCCTGGCGTGCACACGCCCGCCGGTGCCCATCACCAGACCAAACAGGATTTCGTTGGGGCGGGGGGCATCCTGAATGCCGATCTCCATGGTGTTGAAATGGCTGCGCACATAGGCAGCGTGGATGTAATGCAGGGGCACCATCAAGCGGTAACCTGCGTTAGCAACCGCTTTGGCTGCAGGCACGATGGCCTTGGAGTCGCCCAGCACGCTGCGCATCGCCCAGCCCCCCGCCTCGTGCCAGACGGCGCCATGCTCCAGTTCGCCGTTCACGCCCACAATGGCCGCCTTGCTGTAGACCTCGACATTCTCCTTGCCCAGGGTGTCCACCAACTCTTGCGCCAGTGTGGTGCCCAATGAGCGCAGTTCTGCCATGAAGGGCATCAGGTCAGGTTCATAGCGTCCGGCAAAAGGGTTCTTGATGACGGCGCACGCGGCGGCCAGCTTGAGCGGTTGGTCTGCCACGGGGCCACCCTCGTGGTAGATGGTTTCAATGGTCAGGCTGCGTTTGCGAATTTCAATCAATGACATGGAAGTTCCTTGCGTTCGATGGGATCACTGTTTGGGGATTTTGGCGTCGGCGACAACCTGAATCCATTTCTGTGTCTGGCTGGCCACCATGGCTTTCATTTCGTCGGGGGTGCTGCCTTTGGCCTCGCCCCCCATTTCTTCGAGTCGGGTTTTGACTGCGGGCACCAGCAGGGCCTTTTGCACTTCGGTATTGAGCCGGTCCACAACCGCCTTGGGCGTTCCTGCGGGTGCCATGAGCCCCGCCCAGGAGCGCACGTCGTAGCTCGCCACACCTTGCTCGGCCACTGTGGGCACATCGGGCAGCACAGGCCAACGCTGGGGGCCCGTGGCAGCCAGGGCGCGCAGCTTGCCCGCCTTGATGTTGGCCATGACGGCCGTCGGTGGCGCAATGATCATGGGAATGTCACCCGCCAACAAGGCCGTGAGCGAGCCCGCATCGCCCTTGTAGGGCACGTGCAACATCTGGGTTTTCGACATGCTGGCCAGCAGTTCTCCAGCCAGGTGGTGCGTGGAGCCGATGCCCGCCGTGCCGTAGCTGATCTTGTCGGGACTGGCCTTGGCAGCTGCCAGCAGGGCCGACAAGTTGGTGAATGGGCTGTTGGCTGGAACGACAATCAGGAAGGGGAAATAGGTGATGGTGCTGACCATCTCGAAGTCCTGCACCGTGCGGTAGGGCAGATTGTTGTAAAGCGCGCCCGCCACCGCATGCCCGCCCGTGGCCAGCAACAAGGTGTAGCCATCGGGCTTGGCTTTGGAGACCGTGGTCGCCGCGATGGTCCCGCCGGCACCGGCCTGGGCTTCGACCACCATCGATTGCGCCAAACCCTTGCTCATTTCCTGCCCCACAGCCCGGGCAATGGCATCGGCGTTGCCACCGGGCGCAAAGCCCTGCAGGATCTTGATGGGGCGCTCGGGGTACGTCTGCGCGCCCACCAGCGAAGAAAGGGCCAGTGAACCGCAGCCCAGAGCAATCAATAAATTTCGACGAAGCATGTTGTCTCCTGTTGGATGAACCATGCGGCCCGTCTGCGCAAGCCTGCATGGTGAGGTTGCATGAAAAAAAATCTACGGGTGCATCACCAGCTTGCCGCTGACCAAGCCCTGGTCAAGCAGCTCGTGGGTTTTTCGCACCTCGCTGAGCTTGAAAATCCGGCATTCGGGCGCTTTGACTTGTCCGCTGGCCATCCGTTCGATGGCTTCGTGCATCAGGCCCCGCCGAAGCGATACATCTTCATCAAAGGTGTGCATTGAAAAGCAGCGCACGGCAAGGCTCTTGCCCAACAAATCGCGCATCACACCAAACACATCCTGCGTGGGCATGCCTTGAATGATGTTGTAGGACACCACCGTGCCCAGAGGGGCCAGACTGCGAAGCCCATCAATCAGGCTTTGCCCGCCCAGGTGGTCAAACACGACGGCCAGTCCATGGCCTTGCGTGATGTGGTCAATGCGTTCTTGCAGGTTGCCCTGCGAGGTGCAGACCACATGGTCAAAGCCTTGGTCGCGTGCAAAACTGCTTTTGTCGGCTGTCCGGCTCGTGCCGATGGTGCGCAAACCTTTGAGCTTGGCCACCTGACACAACATGCCCGCCACGCCACCGGACGCCCCGGTGATCAGGGCATGTGGGTTGTGACCATGCACGTCACCTGCCACACGCATCAGCGCCAGGGCCAACTGCAAATTGGGCAAGCTGACCGCATCCTCAAAAGCCAGTGTGACGGGAAGCCGATAAGGCGCGTCTTCAGGCACCACAATGGCTTGCGCGTAGCAACCACCACGCTGTGCCAGTTCACGGGCGCTCACCAGTACGCGGTCGCCCAGCTGCCACTGCTGCACACCGTCACCCACCGCATCGATCTCGCCGGCCATTTCTGCGCCAGGGATCGCGGGCAAGGGTGGCATCCATTTGTAAGTGCCCTTGCGGATCAAGACATCGGGGCGGCCCACGCCAATCACACGGGCCTTGACGCGCACCTGCCCAGGGCCTGGCAGCGGATCGGGCAGATCCACTTCGATCAGGTTTTCAGGGCCGCCCGGCACCTGGACTTGGATGGCTTTCATGCTCAGGCCTGGGCCACGATCGGGTTGACCAAGGTGCCAATGCCTTCGATTTCGACTTCGCAGACATCGCCAGGCTTCATGAACCATTGAGGCTTGCGGCTCCAGCCCACGCCTGCGGGCGTGCCCGTGGCGATCACATCGCCCGGCACCAGTGTGAAGATGGTCGAGGCGTAGCTGATGAGCTTGGCGATCGAGAAGCTCATGTGGCCCGTGTGGCTGGACTGCACGACTTCGCCATTGAGACGGGTGACCAGCTTGAGCTGCTGGTTGGGTGCGATTTCGTCGGCGGTGACCATCCAGGGACCAAAGCCGCCGGTCGACTCGAAGTTCTTGCCCGAAGCGATCTGCTTGGCGTGGAATTGCCACTCGCGGATGCTGCCGTCGTTGTAGCAGGAATAGCCCGCCACGTGGTCAAACGCGTCGGCCTCGGCAATGTTGCGACCCGGCTTGCCAATGATCACGGCCAGCTCGCCTTCCCAATCCAGCGATGCCGACACTTTAGGGCAGACGATGGGCTGACCATGGGCCACTTGTGATCGCCATACCCGCAGGAAGATCGGCGGCTCCTCCGAGAGTTCGCGGTGCATGCCCGCAGCCAACACCTCCTGGTGGTGGTCCATGTAATTGCGCACGGCGCAGACAATCTTTTCCGGCTTGGGAATGACCGGCAAGAAGGTGATGTCGGCCAACCGCACATCGGCCGCCTTGTTCGCCACATCGGTGCTGGCCTGCACGTAAGCGCCAGACGCGATGTAGTCGGTGAGGGTTGGGTATTGCGGCATGGCCTTGCCCAGGTCGACGATGGCGTCCGGCCCAACCAGAGCGCCCCAGGTTTCGCGACCTTGATGGATGAATGACAGCAGTTTCATGAGGTTTCCTTGATGAATGAAGAGGTCAGTGGGCGTTGGCGAATTTCGCCTGCCATTGGTCAATGGGCATGAAGCTCGGGTCGCTGCGGCAAATGGCTTCGGTCTCGCGCAAGATGGTGTCGTCGTCCTGGCTGAGATCGAGGGGATCACCGTGCGGCTGCGAGATGTAGAAAGGCATGTCGATGTAGATCTCGATGGTGTTGCCCTCAGGGTCCGCAAAGTAGACGGACAAGGCATTCCCGTGGTTGAGCGGCACGACGCGGGTGGCACCGAGAGCAACCGCTGCGTCCCGGATGTCCCGCAGGGACTGGATGGAGGGCACTGCAAAAGAAAGCTGCATGACGGTACTGAAGGTCGCCTCGGCAGGTCGACCGCCCGCGATCACCAGCTGATGGTGCTGATGGGGGCTGGCACTCAGAAACACCAGCGGCGCCTTGAATGTCTTGCCCACCCCGCGATCCGTCTCAACCAAACCAAAAACAGTCTTGTAAAAATGCACCATCTTCTCCACGTCCGTGACGAAGATGCCGAAATGGGATGGGGTGGGTTGACTGACTTTCAGCATGAGGTCTCCTGTTGATCGTTGCGATGGCTTCAAACACGTTGCGCCGCGGCTTGTTTGAACGCAGCCAACACATTGGCCTGCGTACTGGAAATGTGCTCGGCAAGAAGCAAGCTAGCGGTCGGGACATCGCGCTTGAGCACCGCACTCATCAATGCGCGATGCTCCTCGTCTTTCTTTTTGGACACCGTCCGGTTGCGGGCTGCAAAGTGACGGTAGCGCTCAGCCTGGTCAAACAAACTCATGCTCCAGACCAACTGGCGCTCGGAGGGGCACGCGGCAATCAAGGACAAGTGAAAGTCCCGATGGCGCTGGCTCCATTCGGCATCAAGCACCACAGGCCCCTGAGGCAAGCGTGACTCAATTTTTTCAAGCCGATGGAACGCGGCCACGATGGCCGCCTCCCAGGCGTCATCGCCCGCCTGGATCGACTCGGTCAACGCCGGGACATCCAGCATCAAACGCATCTTGGTGATGTCGGCCAGATCTGCGGGCGAAATGGGGGTGACCCGGAACCCCCGACGCTCGTCAGCCTTGACCAAACCCTCTTGGACCAGTCGGTTCAAGGCTTCGCGCAAGGGGCTGCTGGAGAACCCGTACAAGCTCTGCAGCGCATCGAGTTTGAGCTTGGTCTCGGGCGCATGACGCCCCGACAAAACATCTTGCCTGAGCACCATCAAGGCTTGCTCAGAGACGGTGGTGTTGTCTGAGATTTTTTGCATGATTGAAAAATTGTGCATAAAAACAAAATCGTGCGCATTCACGAAAACCCTAGGCCAGGAAGCATGAAGCGTGGGAGGGCTAAACCGCGGCCTGCTGACCTGCATGTCTTCAGACCGCCTTCATCTGACCTCGGCACACTGGCTTTCCGTACTCAACTCACAAGGAAACTTCCATGAGCAACGATTCAAACAAAGGCTACCGCTTCAACATCAGCAGCGGGACAGTGACTGCGGCCTACGAAATCAAGAACGGACGCAGCAAATTGGAAAAAATGGACCATGACGAAACCTGGTCGGTTCAAGGTGCCGATGTGGTCAAAACCGAGTGGGAGCACGGCCGACTGGAAACCACCCTTTTCAGTGATGCCGATGGCGATGGCATTTTCAGCAAGGTCTCGAAATCGTATGGCACAGAAACCACCACAACCCCTGCCGTCACCCCCTCCCCGCTCGCCCCCGCTGCCGTGCGCGATGGCTACCAATTTGACGTGCAAGACGGCCAGGTGATCGCTGTCTATGAAGTGGAACGAGGCCTCCTGTCGCCCAAGCGCATCGACCCGAATGAAGCCTGGACACTGGACGGTGCCAACATCGTCAAAACCGAACTCGAACACAGCCTCGTGGAAACATCTGTCTATGCCGACAGCGATGGCGATGGCATCTTCTCCAAGATCTCCAAGACCTACACCACCACCGATGGCACCCAATGGACAGGCCAATCGGGCACCGACAGCGACGACCTGTGGAAAGGCAACAACCGTGACGACCACTACTACGCCGGCAACGGCCATGATCGCCTGAGCGGGGGTTTGGGCAACGACGACTTGTATGGCGCTGATGGCGATGACCAACTCAGTGGCGATACCGGTTCTGACGACCTGTACGGCGGCGTGGGCAACGACTGCCTGACCGGTGGCTCTGGCTCGGACGACCTCTATGGCGGAGACGGCAACGACACCTTCAAACTGACCAGCGTACAGGACTCCGGCCCCAGCAGCATCAGCCGCGACCATGTGCATGACTTTGCCAGCGGCGACAAAATTGATCTGTCCGGCATTGACGCCAAAGTGGGCAACTGGACCAATGACGCGTTCACCTTCGTCGGCAATGCGGCCAACTTGACCCTGGCCAATGCCAACGGCGCAGTCTGGTTTGAAAACGGCATCCTCTACGGCAGCAACGACAAAGACCTGGCCGCAGAATTCCAGATCGAACTGGTCGGCGTGACCGCCATCAGCGCTGCTGCCCTGGTGCTTTGATTCTTCTCACCGCTCAACAAGACGTCTGCGGACGTTTTGTTGGGTTGTTTTTGCACGATGCTTTCAGTTTTGTCGAGCGCGCCAGCATCAAGATGCCTCGAAGACCAGCAGTCACACTGCGCGATGAAAACTGCCTACAGGTTTGAGGAAGTGCCAAAAATCACAACTTGGACTCAAAGAACGCGATGACCAGCTTTTCCAAGCGTGTTCTTGCATCACTGCTGGCTCCACGCGAGGCGTACATGTTGCGCCCCCCGGCTAACGGTCTCACTGATGCCGAGTAGCTATCGAACATCATGCCGTGCCCACCCCCCTCAACCAACTCGAATTGGATATCACTGCCTTTTGATTTGATTTTTTCGTACCAAGCAAATGGATGTGGCATGGAATCCGTGCTGTTGGAATTCCTATTGCAGTTTTCCGCAAAACCTTTGGGTGCCAATTCGTAAAAATCGTTCTGAAGACACGCATTACCACGTACATGCATGTAGTCATCCGCTCTTGTTCCACCATAGACATCGGCTGATCCATAGATCATCAAGAGTGGCACATTGATGTCATTCGGGAATCCAATCCCAGCTGCTGGCGCACCTTCTGCGATGACACCCTTCAAACTCTTTCCGTCTGAGGATGATGCCATGTTGATGGCAACACTGCCGCCATTGGACAAGCCTTGGACAAACATCTTGTTCACATCGACCTTGTCATGTTTCAGCACCCACTGATAAGCCCCCACTGTCGCTTTGTAAATCATGCGCTGTCGGGCTGAGTTGCGCATCTCGTACAGCAAAAGGTTCGAGCCCGATGTGAGTCCATTCATTTCGAATGCGTCATAAAGCAATGTCGCAAAGCCATTCTGATTCATCAGCTTTGCGAACTCTCGCTCATAACCGCCAATGCCACCGCCACCATGAGCGATGATCACCACAGGTGGTTTTTCTCCTCGCTTCTTGGCGAAAAGTGAGGGCATGTTCAACTGGACGGATCGATGACAGGGGTCGAAATCTGCCAATGTGCCTTCAACCGTTTTCAAACTTCCGTACGCCACCACTTTCGTGTTCTCTGGCGATGACGGTACGCACTGACTCTGAGCCCAAGCAGTGCCGAAAACGAAAAGTAGCAGAGCACCAAAGTATTTCATCGTATTTTCTGATCGAAGATCACTTCTAATCTCCACCGTCCATAGGTCAACGTGAATTACTCAGGGCGTGTGAGAAAAGACAAAACAGCCCGCTTACCTTGCTCAACTGTTTCAGGCGAAAACACGATTCGGTTGGTGCAGTTAGTTCGCCCCGTACAACCTCCACGCACGGGGAAGCTGTAATCTTTGCCATGGTCCCAGCCATGCGTAGCGTTGGAATAAACCTCAACCCGAGTCAATTCAGCTTGCCTGAGATCATTCATGCTTTTCACAAACGATGGGCAGGCATTGGGATCAAGACTGTCATAGCTGTCCTTTCCTGCTGCCAGTATCAAGAGAGGAATGTTTGCCCAACGCTGCAGAAAAGTAGTTGGCATGCCAGAAAATATTGGAATGTCATGCGTTTGCCCTTTGGCTGCTTCTGACATGAACCAGCAAACGGGATACAAGGCTAACAATTTATTGAATCGCAAGTCACCTGCCTGATAGTGTTCATAAAACCAAGTACTGGTGGCATCAATTGTCAGAAACGCACCAAGTGACATCCCCATCGCCGAAACCTTTTTAGGGTCTACCCCTGACACTTGCGACAAATATTTAAGCCCGCCCATCACCTGTCCGTGAAGCGTGATGGGTTCTGGACGATTTCTGCCGTCATTGAACATTTTCAACTCAAGAGTTACGAAGCCTCGTTTGGAAAAGAACTCACCATACTGCTGCGTGGTGTTGAAACTGAATCCTCCGCCGTGATGAAGAATCAACAGAGCCTGTCCATTAGGTGTGCCCTCTGCATCTCTGAAAACCGCCTCAACCTGCTGAACAGGTATACCGGCACCAGTGTCATAGTTGACCTTGACCCATGACTGAGCCAGTGAAGTCGTTGCGACAAATGCCAGCAGCAAGCTAGAAATTAGTTTTTTCATCTTGATATCCTGTTGAATTTATAACAGACACAGAATCGCGAACTTGACTGCCATGTCCCTTGAAAAGACATCCTCACCATGAACGTCATTCAAACCACAGGTCTTGCATCTCTGGTTCAACCTTCAACGTGAGCCTTTCCATCCTGGCTTTGCCTTTCTTGTAGATGGAGTACACATGCTCAGCACCTAACAAGCAGCCTTTAGCCGAGCGTGTGCCTGACTTTGTCAACATCTTGGCAATCGCTTCAAAAGTCAATTGATCTCGTTCACGTAACAAAAAGACCCTGTCAAACAGCCGTTGCTGACTGCTTGAGTAAGGTCCTATGAAAAGCGCCTTGCCACATACTTTGACGACCATGACCACTTGTTTCAGATCGTCAAAATTACTCACTCGCTGAACTACTCCACTGTGACTGACTTCGCCAAATTTCGAGGCTTGTCCACATCCGTCCCCCGCGCACAAGCTGTGTGATAACTCAGCAGCTGCAGCGGCACCACGTGCAGGATCGGCGAGAGCACGCCGTAGTGCTCGGGCATGCGGATGACGTTCACGCCTTCGCTGCTTTCGATTTTCGTGTCGCCATCGGCCAGCACGTAGAGCACGCCGCCGCGCGCGCGAACTTCCTGCATGTTGCTCTTGAGCTTTTCCAGCAGTTGGTCGTTGGGGGCCACCGTCACCACCGGCATGGCGCTGGTCACCAGCGCCAGCGGGCCGTGTTTCAGCTCGCCTGCCGCATAGGCTTCGGCATGGATGTAGGTGATCTCTTTGAGCTTCAAAGCGCCTTCCAGCGCAATGGGGTAATGCGTGCCCCGGCCCAGGAACAAGGCGTTTTCCTTGCTGGCAAATTCTTCGGCCCAGCTGATGATCTGCGGCTCCAGCGCCAGCACGGCCTGCAGTGCGG
>JACCEE012380622.1_pt1 | contig 72836 bp, 73 predicted proteins | sample 7449931 | NCBI WGS metagenome assembly JACCEE01 (sample SAMN15323457, study PRJNA562643) | freshwater metagenome | isolation source: river surface water | place: USA:Blue River Watershed | collected 2017-08-19
GTGCCAAAGGCCGCACGCGTGAGGCCACACTGATGGGTTTGGCGGATGGCAGCATCAATCTGCTGGTTGGCACCCATGCCATCTTTCAGGAGGGCGTCGCTTATAAAAAGCTCGGCCTTGCCGTGATTGATGAGCAGCATCGCTTTGGTGTCGCGCAGCGGCTGATGCTGACACAAAAGGCAGAGGCCCCTCCACATTTGTTGGTTATGACGGCCACGCCCATTCCCCGCACGCTGACCTTGTCCAACTATGGCGAAATGGATGTCAGTCGGTTGGATGAGATGCCGCCGGGCCGCCAACCTATCGATACCCGTGTGATGTCAGTTGAGCGGGCGGACGAAGTGGTCGCCGGCCTTTCCCGCCATGTCGCGCGGGGCGGGCAGGCCTATTGGGTGTGCCCGTTGGTCGAAGAAAATGAAGCAAATGATCGCGCGGCGGCCGAAGCGCGCTTTGAGGCACTGCGACAGGTGTTTCCTGGCAAAGTTGGCCTTGTCCATGGTCGCATGAAGGGGCCGGAAAAGGACGCGGTGATGGCGGCCTTTGCCAGCGGACAGCTTTCGGTTTTGGTTGCGACAACGGTGATTGAAGTGGGCGTGGATGTGCCCAATGCGACGCTCATGATTATTGAGGAAGCGGAACGCTTTGGCTTGGCACAATTGCACCAATTGCGCGGCCGGGTCGGGCGGGGCGATCAAAAATCTGTCTGTCTTTTGCTGCGCGGCGAAAAATTGAGCGAAACGGCACGCGCGCGGCTGGCCTTGATGCGCGAAACCAATGATGGCTTTCGCATCGCGGAGGAAGATTTGCGGTTGCGCGGGGCAGGCGAAATTCTTGGCACGCGCCAATCAGGCGATGCAGCGTTCCGCCTCGCGTCACCAGAACAAGTGAATGAGTTGATTACGGCCGCCAATGATGATGCGCGACTGCTTGTGGATCGTGATGGCGGGCTGGATAGCCCCCGCGGCCAAGCGGCGCGGATTGCGCTTTATCTGTTTGAACGCGATGCCGCGGTGGCGTTGATTAAGGCGGGGTAAATCGGGGATTTGGTGGTCATGGATGCTGAAACAAGTTCAGCATGACAAGTTTTGCGTCATCCCGAACATGTTTCGGGATCCATTAGCATCAAGGTCGATAGAGATGTGCCGCCCTATGCCGCAACCAAAAGTCCGTGACGCTTCTTGCCGAGGCTGATTTTGGTCTCGCCGCTCACAGCAATCGCCATGTCCGCCGCGCTAATCGTGGCATCGTCCACCTTCACCGCGCCTTCGGCAATTTTGCGTTTGCCTTCGCCGCGCGAGCCCACAAAGCCAAGGCCCACCAGAGCATCGAGAATGTCGATGCTGCCAGACACGGGCAGGCGCGGGAGGTCTGCCCCCGCCACGCCTTCTTCAAAGGTTTTACGGGCAGTTTCTGCGGCGGCCTCTGCGGCCTCCTTGCCCCGGCATAATGCGGTTGCGGCGTTGGCCAGCGCGACCTTCGCGGTGTTAATCTCGCTGCCTTCCAGCGCCTCATAACGCGCAATTTCATCCAGCGGCAGATCGGTGAAGAGGCGCATGAAGCGACCCACATCGCGATCATCAGTGTTCCGCCAGAACTGCCAATAATCATAATGCGACAATTGGTCTTCATGCAGCCAAATCGCGCCAGAGACGGACTTGCCCATTTTCTGCCCGTCGGCACGCGTGATGAGCGGGGTGGTGACCCCATAAAGCTCGGCCGCATCGACGCGGCGGCTCAGCTCAATCCCGTTAACAATATTGCCCCATTGGTCTGATCCGCCCATTTGCAGGCGGCAGCCGGCACGGCGCGACAATTCCATGAAATCATAGGCTTGCAAGATCATGTAATTGAATTCGAGGAAGGTGAGTGGCTGTTCTCGATCCAGACGCAGCTTCACGGAATCGAACGTCAACATCCGGTTGATCGTGAAATGGCGGCCCACATCGCGCAGCAGATCAATATAGCCCAGCTTATCCAGCCAATCGGCATTGTTGACCATGATGGCATCAGTCGGGCCATCGCCAAAGGTCAGGAAGCGTTCAAAAATGCGACGGATTGAGGCGATGTTGGCGTTGATCCCGTCATTATCGAGCAGCTTGCGGACTTCATCTTTACCAGACGGATCACCCACCTTGGTCGTCCCGCCGCCCAACAGCACAATCGGTTTATGCCCTGCCTGTTGCAAACGGCGCAGCAGCATGACGGAGACGAGGTTGCCGACATGGAGCGAGGGCGCCGTCGCATCAAATCCGACATAGCCGGGCACAACCTGGCTTTGAGCCAGTTTATCAAGCGCCTCGGCATCAGTAATCTGGTGGATATAGCCCCGGTCAGACAGGGTACGTAGCAGGTCTGATTGATAATCGGTCATCATCGTCTCTTTTGTCTCGCGCGGCGCTTAGCAGGGCCGTGGCCGATTGAAAATGGCTGGCTTTGAAAAGAGCGCAGGCAGGGCTGCGCTTGCCAAGTGCGGCTTGACGCGCCAATCCGGCTTTATGGCTAAGGCATGGCATCATCACAGCACTTTATGCCCGCACCCCGCGGGCGGCGGGGGCATTGCGCGTGCGATTAATGTCGATCTCCGCCTTTCTGGGAGCATTTTGACGTTGGAATACGCGATTATGGCTCCTGATAGGGATTTGCGCATTCCAGCTCCTGCCAATCCCGTGCGCACCGATGGCTTGTGGCAAATGACGTGCTGCGAACTCTTTTTAAAAGGCCAAGGCGCGACATATTTTGAGTTTAATCTTTCCCCCTCCGGTCAATGGGCGGCCTATCACTTCGCGGACTATCGGGAGGGCATGGCACAGGCGGCTATCGCTACAACTCCATCTATTTCGGTCCATCCCGGGCAGGGGCAAGTTATGCTTGAAGCGCGGATTGATCTGGCCTTTCTGCCAGCAGAGTTTGTCAGCGCGGATTGGAAGTTGGGCCTGTCTTGCGTGGTTGAAGGCGCGGACGGCGCCAAAGCCTATTGGGCGCTGAACCATCCACCGGAAAAACCTGATTTTCATCATGAAGATTGCTTTGCCCTCTCACTCAAGGCAGCGGAGAGACTATGAAATTTGGTATTGATCGTCTGCTCGCGGACCAAAGCCTCCGCGCAGAATTACAGGGCCGTCGTGTCGCGCTCTTGGCACATCCTGCGTCAGTCACGGAGAATTTGACGCATAGTCTGGACGCCTTAGCCCAATGTCCTGAAATCAAGCTGTCGTCCGCCTTTGGCCCGCAACATGGCCTGCGCGGTGATAAGCAAGATAATATGGTGGAATCGCCTGATTTCATCGATCCGCAATTGGGCATTCCCATTTTTAGCCTCTATGGCGAAGTGCGCGCGCCCACGGATGAAATGTTGGATAGTTTCGACGTTATTCTTGTTGATTTACAAGATCTTGGATGTCGAATTTACACCTTTATCACAACTTTGCGCTACATTTTGGAAGCGGCCGCCGCCAAAGGAAAATCGGTCTGGGTGCTCGATCGGCCAAATCCCGCCGGTCGCCCAGTCGAGGGCCTGACGCTGCGCGAGGGGTGGGAGAGCTTTGTGGGCGCCGGCCCCATGCCCATGCGCCATGGCCTGACCATGGGGGAATTGGGCCTGTGGTTCATCCACCATCTGAAATTGGACGTGGACTATCGCTTCGTCGAAATGGGCGATTATGATCCGCACACCGCGCCGGGCTTTGGCTGGCCGCTGGGGGATCGGGTTTGGATTAACCCCAGTCCCAATGCACCCAACATCAATATGGCCCGCGCTTATGCCGGCACGGTGATGGTGGAAGGCGCGACGCTGTCGGAAGGGCGGGGGACGACCCGTCCGCTCGAGATTTTTGGTGCACCCGATATTGAAGCCCGCGCTGTGATCGCAGAGATGCAGGCGCTGGCGCCAGATTGGCTGCATGGGTGCCAGTTGCGGGATATCTGGTTTGAACCGACCTTCCACAAACATGTCGGCCAGCTCTGCAACGGCGTGCATATTCATGCGGAAGGCCCGGGTTATGACCATGGCGCGTTCCGGCCATGGCGCGTTCAGGCTCTAGGCTTCAAAGCCATTCGACGGCTCTACCCTGACTATCAAATTTGGCGCGGCACCGACTTTAAATATGAATATACCAATGACGTGCTGGCAATTGATGTCATCAATGGCGGGCCGTTGTTGCGGGAATGGGTGGATGACGCAGCTGCCCTTCCGGGCGATCTCGATGCGCTGACCATTCCCGATGAAAAGGCTTGGATTGAAGAGCGGCGCGCTTTTCTGCGCTATTAAGGGGAGGGGCTTATGTTCTCACGGCGATTGGTTTTGGGGTCTGCCGCGAGTGTGGCATTTGCGCCGGTTTTGGCGAAGGCAGCACCTGCCAGCGCCGCGCTCAACAGTGCAGCCCAAGCTTTGCCCATTGGCAAGGAAGAGCGTGCAGCCCGCATCGCCAAGGTGCAGCGCTTGATGCAGCAAGCGGGCATTGGCGCGCTGCTCGTCGAGCCGGGGTCTAGCCTTGTTTATTTTACGGGCGTCCAATGGTGGCGCAGTGAGCGGCTGACGGCGGCGCTCATCCCGGCTGAGGGTGACGTGACCGTGGTGACGCCCTTTTTCGAGGCGCCCTCTATTCGGGAGTCACTCGCTATTCCAGCTGGCATCCGCACTTGGAATGAGCATGAAAATCCGCTGACTCTGGTGGCAGATTGGCTGCGTGAGAAAAAGCTGACGGGTAAGCCTGTTGCGATTGAAGAGACGGTGCGCCACTTCATTGTGGATGGCTTGCAAGGGGCATTACCAGGCGTTCGCGTGGTAAATGGGGCTGGCGTTGTTCGCGGCTGCCGGATGTACAAAAGTGCTGCCGAAATCGCGTTGATGAAGGTGGCGGCAGATATCACCACATCGGCTTTCCGCGCTGTCGGAGCACAAGTGCAAGCCGGCATGACGCCCGATGACATTAATGCGCTCATCATTGCAGAAACCGCAAAACGCGGCGGCAAGGGCGGCGATGCGCTGGTGTTGATTGGCGAGGCAAGTGCCTATCCCCATGGATCTGGCAAGCCGCAGGTCGTGCGAGAGGGAGAAACAATCCTGCTCGACGGCGGCTGTTCTGTTCATGGCTATGTGTCTGACATTTCGCGCAGCTTTGTCTTTGGTGAGCCAAGCAAGCGGCAGCGCGATGTTTGGGCGCAGGTGCGCCAAGGCCAGCAAATTGCCTTTGATGCAGCACAGATTGGTCGCCCCTGTGGGTCCGTCGATGATGCTGTGCGCGGCTGGTATGAAAAAATTGGCTATGGCCCCGGCTATGCACTGCCCGGCCTGTCGCACCGTACCGGCCATGGCATTGGCATGGATGGGCATGAGCCCGTCAATCTTGTGCATGGCGAGGCGACGCCGCTGGCACCGGGCATGTGCTTTTCCAATGAGCCAGGGCTCTACATTCCGGGTAATTTCGGCATCCGGCTGGAAGATTGCTTCTACATGACGGAGCGGGGGCCAGAATGGTTCAGCGTGCCGCCGCCCTCAATTGATCGTCCGTTTAGCTGATTGCTGGCTTTTTCAACCAGCGCCATAAATTAACGGGGCATTGAAGGTTAACGCGTAGGACGGCGTTCGTCATGACGAACCCTGATATAAAGCCGTGTCCATTGTGTCAGTCGCAGGCGCAACGACTGCTATTTGTTCAACACGGATATCAACTGGTTCGCTGCTCTGATTGCGAGCTGGCCTTTATTGCGAACCCGCCGGATGAAAAAGCTGTTCGTGCCCTCTACACAAGTGAGGGAAGTGGGGCCTATCATCAGGATGTGCGAAGCCCAGACAGCCGGGCTGCGCGCCGGATGATGCAGACGGCGCATCGGCATCTGCAATTTTTGACCAGCGTTGTTCGACAAGGCCGTTTGCTAGATGTGGGCTGCTCAACCGGGGATTTTCTATCCCTGGCGGTGGCCGCAGGATTTGATGCGCACGGTGTCGAATTGTCCCAAGCCTCAGTCCGCATCGCGGTCGAGCAGCGTGGCCTATCTGTGCAGCAGGGCAGCGTTGATGATCTTGATCCGCAGGCAGCGATGGATGTGATCACAGCCTTTGATGTGTTGGAACATATCCCGGACCCAATTCGCGAACTGCGTGCTTATGTGGCGCGATTGAAACCGGGTGGCTGGCTGGTGATTTCAACGCCCAATATAGACGGGCTTTTTCCGCGATTGTCTTACAAGGTTGCGAAATTTTTGGGCTATTGGCCCCATCCAGAGCCGCCGCATCATCTGTACCAATTTGGGGAGGCAACACTGCGTCGGATATTGGCCGATCAAGGCCTTGTCCCGGGGCGGGCACGCCATGCCGCCATTGATTTTTCGTATAGCTTTGGACGGTGGCCAACGCTGATGCGCATGCCAAAACGCCTTTTATATGCCCTGGCATTTGGCCCAGTTTCCATGGCTGGGCCATGGCTAGGTCAGGGGGATTGGATCTACATGGCAGCCCGCAAGCCGGGCTAAACCATCCTCAATGCTTGCGCGTTAACTCTCGCATCGCCTCATCCAGCCCATCGAGCGTGAGGGGATACATCCGGTCATTCATCAGTTCGCGGATGATCTTGGTGGATTGCGAATAGGTCCAATGCTGTTCGGGCGTTGGGTTGAGCCAGACGGCGGCAGGATAGGTGTTGGCAATGCGCTGCATCCATGCCGCGCCGGATTCTTCGTTGAAATGTTCAACGGAGCCGCCGGGGTGCGTAATTTCATAGGGGCTCATCGCGGCATCGCCGACGAATACCACCTTATAATCATGCGGGAATTTGTGGAGCAATTCCCATGTCGGGGTGCGTTCCGAAAAGCGGCGCTTATTGTCTTTCCACACGCCTTCGTAGAGGCAATTGTGGAAATAAAAGAATTCAAGATTTTTGAACTCCGCCGTGGCGGCGCTGAACAACTCTTCCACCAGCTTGACGAACGGGTCCATTGATCCGCCCACATCAAGGAACAGCAGAACCTTAATCGCATTGCGGCGTTCTGGCCGCATATGGATGTCAAGCCAGCCTTGCCGGGCGGTGCCGTCAATTGTTGCCCGGATATCGAGCTCTTCCGCTGCCCCTTCGCGGGCGAATTTGCGCAAGCGGCGCAGTGCAATCTTGATGTTGCGCGTGCCCAGTTCTCGTGTGTTGTCGAGGTTCTGGAACTCCCGCTTTTCCCAAACTTTCAGCGCGCGCTTATGCTTGGACTCGCCGCCAATGCGCACGCCTTCGGGGTTGTAACCATTATTGCCAAAGGGTGATGTGCCGCCGGTGCCAATCCATTTATTCCCGCCTTCATGCCGCTCTTGCTGCTCTTCGAGCCGCTTTTTGAGCGTGTCCATAATCTCTTCCCAAGAGCCAAGCGACTTAATCGCCTCCATCTCTTCGGCGGTCAGGAATTTTTCAGCAACGGCGCGCAGCCAGTCTGACGGGATTTCGACGGGCTGGGTGCCGTATTCGGTCAGGATACCTTTGAAGACCTTGTTAAAAACCTGATCGAACCGATCGAGCAGGCCCTCATCCTTCACATAAACGGCGCGAGACAGGTAATAAAATTCCTCAGGCGACTTTCCGATGACCTCACGGTCCAGCGCCTCCAAGAGCATTAAATGCTCTTTCAAACTGGCAGGAATGCCCGCCGCGCGCATTTCATCAAGAAAATTGAGGAACATCGCCCCGTGCCTTTCGCGAAGCTCAGCCCTGACGCCGCGCCATGAAGGCGAGCCGTTCAAACAGCATCACATCCTGCTCATTCTTCAAGAGCGCGCCGTGGAGCGGCGGAATGGCCTTAGTCGGATCCTTATTCTGCAGCACGTCGAGTGGCATATCTTCTGCTAGAAGCAGCTTCAGCCAATCAAGCAGTTCTGACGTGGACGGCTTTTTCTTGAGGCCCGGCACATCGCGGACTTCGTAGAAGATATCGAGCGCCTTGCCGACCAAAATCTTCTGAATACCGGGGAAGTGGACATCAATGATCGACTGCATCGTCTCACGATCCGGGAACTTGATATAGTGGAAGAAACAGCGGCGCAGGAACGCGTCGGGCAATTCCTTTTCGTTGTTCGAGGTAATGACCACGATCGGGCGCTCTTTAGCAGCGACGGTTTCTTGCGTTTCATAAACGTCAAAGCTCATCCGATCGAGTTCTTGCAGAAGATCGTTCGGGAATTCGATGTCGGCCTTATCAATTTCGTCAATCAAAAGAACCGGAAGCTGGGGGCTTTCAAAGGCTTCCCACAGCTTGCCCTTTTTGATGTAGTTGCGGATGTCGTGCACCCGCTCATCGCCCAGCTGGCCATCGCGGAGGCGCGCAACGGCGTCATATTCATACAGGCCCTGATGCGCTTTGGTGGTTGATTTGATGTTCCACTGAATCAGCGGCGCGTTGAGTGCCTTGGCAACCTCTTCGGCCAGCACGGTTTTGCCCGTGCCCGGTTCCCCCTTCACCAGCAGCGGGCGGCGCAGCGTGACGGCAGCGTTGACTGCAACCTTCAAATCATCAGTGGCGACATAGGATTTTGTGCCTTCAAAGCGCATCGACATTTCCTTTGACGTAAACGGCAAGTTCGATGTCGGGATAAGCAGGGCCGCCGCGCCATGCAAGCGCCGAATTGTCAGAGCGGTGCCAAAGCACAGGGGGAGTGGTTCAGTCGCGTGCGCGCTTTAGAAAAGCAAAGCGCCCAGGCCTGTTTTCAGACCCGGGCGCTCTTTTGCGTGACGAAAAAAATCTCGTCCGCCCCCATTTTGATCCCGCGTTTCATTCAGGCTAGGCCTGTGTTGCTGGGCTCCCCGAACCGTTGGCCTTCATGCCCCCATGTTCTACAGCATTGGCTAACGCAGGAATTTCTGTCTGTCATGGCAGCAAAGACGAGACTGTGTCGATTTGCAAAAACCTGTTGTGATTCCGCAACAGGTTGCGCGGCCATTGCCAGCCCGCCCTTGCCGCTTTAGACCGCACCGCAATGCTACTCACCCGTTATGAGCGCTTCATCGCAAAACGCTATCTCCTGCCTGGCAAGGGTGAGGGGTTTATCTTTCTTGTTGCCACGATCAGCTTGGTCGCTGTCATGCTGGGGGTTGCTGCGCTCATCATTGTGATGAGCGTCATGAACGGCTTTCGCGCCGAGCTGTTTGACAAAATTGTGGGCCTGAATGGCCATGCTGTCGTGCAAGGCTATGGCGGTAAATTGCCGGATTGGCAGGATGTTGTCGCAAAGGCGCGGCAAACGCCCGGGGTAACATCCGCTACGCCATTGATTGAGCAGCCGTTGATGGCGAGCTTTAATGGCCGTGTGGAAGGTATTTTGGTTCGGGGGATGCGGGTGGCAGATATTCGCGCCAACCCGGTTTTCACCAGCAAACTTGTTGCGGGCAATATTCAAGCTGTTTCGCCGGGCAGCAATAATGTTGCCATTGGTGCGCGCCTGGCAGAAGCCTTGGGCGTGCAGCCGGGCAGCTATATCAGCCTCATTTCACCAGACGGGCAGACCACTCCTTTTGGCACCGTGCCGCGGATCGTGTCTTACCGTGTGGCGGCGATCTTTGAGGTGGGCATTTATGATTATGACAAAGCCTTTGTCGTCATGCCCATTGAGGATGCACAAACCCTGCTGCTGATGGGCGATGCCGTGGGCATGGTGGAGTTGGAAACGCGCAATGCGGATAAAGTGGGGGAAATTTTGGCCCCGCTTGCCCCGAAACTGGCGGATAAGGCCATCATTTCTGATTGGCGCACCATGAATGCCTCGCTGTTTGAGGCCTTGGCAGTTGATCGGGTGGTGTCGTTTGTTGTTCTGTCCATCATCATCTTGGTGGCCGCCTTTAACATTCTGTCCTCGCTCATCATGTTGGTTCGCGCCAAGACGCGTGACATTGCGATTTTACGGACGATGGGGGCCTCGCGCAGCGGCGTCCTGCGGATTTTTATGACAGTGGGCACAGTGATTGGCGCCCTGGGGACAATTGCGGGCGTTGGGCTTGGGCTGATATTCCTGCTTTTCCGGCAAAATGTTGTTAATTTTGTGCAGTTTGCGACGGGCCAGACATTATGGGACCCGCAAATTCGCTATCTGACTGAGCTGCCCGCCAAGGTGGATGCTGTGGAAGTGCTGGGGATTACGTTGATGGCCTTGCTGTTCAGCTTTTTGGCGACGCTATATCCCGCCTTTAAGGCAGCGAGCACTGATCCTGTGCAGGTGCTGCGCTATGAGTGATATTGTCAAAATCACGGGCCTGCGCCGGACGTTTACCCAAGGCGGACAGGCAATTGAGGTTCTGCGTGGTGTGGATTTGCGGATTGCCCCAGGGGAAATTGTGGCGCTGCTGGGCCCGTCAGGGTCAGGCAAATCGACCATGCTGCAAGCCGTTGGCCTGTTAGAGGGCGGCTTTGAGGGCGTGATCCGCATTGCTGGGGAAGATGTGGCGCAGCTGGATAATGAAGGACGCACCCGTGTGCGGCGCGACAGCATGGGGTTTGTGTATCAATTTCACCATTTGCTGCCGGATTTTAGCGCGATTGAAAATGTCATGTTGCCGCAATTGGTCCGTGATACGGCCGCTCCTGCAGCACAGGCGCGGGCAGAGCACCTCCTGTCTGCACTGGGCCTGCAGCACCGCATGAGCCATCGGCCCAGCCAGTTATCGGGCGGAGAGCAGCAGCGTGTGGCTGTAGCCCGTGCACTTGCCAATCGTCCGCAGCTGGTTTTGGCAGATGAACCCACAGGCAATCTCGATGAAGCGACAGCAGATATTGTGCTGGCTGAATTTCTGGGGTTGGTTCGCGGTGAGGGTGCCGCTGCGCTTGTCGCCACGCATAATGAACGCTTGGCGGGCAAGATGGATCGGATTGTCCGTCTGCATGAAGGTCGGCTGTCAGCCTAAATCCTGACAAACTGGCCATTGATAAGCGACGGCGGTGTCACCATATTCCTGTCAAAGGGCTGAGTAGCCGCCCGGATGGAGTAGATATGACTTTGAAGCTTCCGCTGTTGCCACTGCGTGACATTGTTGTTTTCCCGCACATGATTGTGCCGCTGTTTGTCGGCCGCGAAAAATCGGTCGCGGCGCTGGAACAGGCCATGGCGGGTGATAAGGAAATTCTGCTGGTCGCCCAGCTGGATCCCGGTCAGGACAATCCGGGCCGAGATGACCTATACGATATGGGCGTGACAGCCACGGTGCTGCAGTTGTTGAAGCTGCCCGATGGCACTGTGCGCGTTTTGGTGGAAGGCAAGCAGCGTGCCCGACTGATTGACGTCGACTACGATCAGACGGCACCTATGGCCGACGTAGAGCCAGTGACGCTGCCCGAGGCAGAAGATGCCGAAGAAATTGAAGCACTGATGCGCTCAGTTGTCGATCGGTTCGACAATTATGCCAAGCTCAATAAGAAATTGCCGGCAGAAACCGCTGGGCAGCTCAATGAGATCACGGATGCCAGCCAATTGGCGGACACCGTGGCGGCTAATCTGGCGCTCAAAGTTGCTGATAAGCAGAGCCTGTTGGTTGAACTCGATATGGCCAAGCGGCTGGAAATGGCGCTTGCCTTTATGGAAGGCGAGTTGAGCGTCTTGCAGGTCGAAAAGAAGATCCGCAGCCGTGTGAAGCGCCAAATGGAAAAGACGCAGCGCGAATATTATCTCAATGAACAGTTGAAAGCCATTCAACGCGAACTCGGCAATGAAGGCGAGGATGGCGATGGCAACGAAATTCAAGAACTTCAGAACAAAATTGACACGCTGAAGCTGTCCAAGGACGCGCGCACCAAAGCGCAGGCAGAATTGAAGAAGCTGAAAACCATGGCGCCGATGAGCGCCGAGGCAACAGTTGTACGCAATTATCTAGATGTTCTCTTGGGCCTGCCTTGGGGCAAAAAGTCTAAGTTGAAAAAGGATATTGCGGCTGCTCAAGCGATCCTCGACGCGGATCACTATGCCTTGGAAAAGGTGAAAGATCGGATTGTTGAATATCTGGCCGTGCAAGCACGCACCAATAAGCTGAAAGGCCCCATTTTGTGCCTTGTTGGCCCACCGGGCGTTGGCAAAACCTCGCTGGGTCGCTCAATTGCGAAAGCGACAGGGCGTGAGTTTATCCGTCAGTCTTTGGGCGGTGTGCGCGATGAAGCCGAAATTCGCGGCCATCGGCGGACCTATATTGGCTCGCTGCCGGGTAAGATTGTGACCAACCTGAAAAAGGCTGGCACCATGAACCCGCTGTTTTTGCTCGATGAAATTGACAAGCTTGGCCAGGATTTCCGCGGCGATCCCGCGTCCGCGCTATTGGAAGTGCTGGATCCAGAACAGAACAGCAAGTTCCAAGACCATTATCTGGAAACAGATGTGGACTTGTCGGACGTGATGTTTGTTACCACGGCCAATTCGCTCAACCTGCCGCAACCGTTGCTGGATCGGATGGAGATCATCCGGCTGGAAGGCTATACCGAAGATGAAAAGGTTGAGATTGCCCAACGTCACCTGATTGCAAAGCAAATTGAAGCACATGGCCTGAAGAAAGGGGAATTTACCCTGACAGAGGCCGGCTTGCGCAATCTGGTTCGGCTCTACACACGCGAAGCTGGCGTGCGCACCTTGGAGCGCGAGATTGCCAAGCTCGCGCGGAAGGCGCTGCGGCGGATTTTGGAAGGCAAAGCCAAGACTGTTGAAATTACGCCCGACAATCTGGCTGATTTTGCCGGTGTGCCCAAATATCGCTTTGGCGTTGGCGAAGAGGAAAATCAGATTGGAGCCGTGACAGGTCTGGCGTGGACTGAAGTGGGTGGCGAATTGCTGACCATCGAAGCGGTGACTGTGCCCGGCAAGGGCATTGTCAAAACGACTGGGAAGCTGGGCGATGTGATGACTGAGTCGATCCAAGCCGCGATGAGCTTTGTGAAGGCGCGTGCGCCGGGCTATGGCATCAAACCCAGCGTGTTCCAGCGCAAGGACATCCACATCCACTTGCCAGAAGGGGCCGTGCCTAAGGATGGGCCATCGGCAGGCATTGGAATGGTGACTGCCATGGTGTCTACACTGACTGGCGTGCCAGTGCGTCGCGAAGTCGCCATGACAGGTGAAGTCACATTGCGTGGCCGGGTGCTTCCCATTGGCGGGTTGAAGGAAAAGCTGCTTGCCGCCCTGCGCGGTGGCATCACGACTGTCATCATCCCGGCAGAGAATGAGAAGGACCTCGCTGAGATTCCTGAGAATGTGAAGCAGGGCCTAACCATTTTGCCCGTGCATCATGTCGATGAGGTGCTCAGCATTGCCTTGGCAGGGCCACTGGAACCAATTGAATGGTCAGAGGCAGATGAACTGGCGGCCCAGCCGCCCGCGACACCCCCTCAAGGGGATGTAGTGCGCCATTAATTTAGGTTACGAATCGGGCCCGCGCGATTGGTAAAATCGCGTGGGTCTTTGTTAAATTTCGACATTGTGCCGTTTTTACAACCTGTTACGGCCAATTTGGTGTCAAAAAACGACTAAATCATGGCCTTGACGCGAGTCGAGCACCGAATTTCTTTTGACAGGCGGCCTGTGCGTGGCATTACTCGCAACACGGCTTTCTGCCGAAAATACAAATACGCTCAACACTCGACGAGGGGGTTTCCTAATGAACAAGCAAGATCTGATCGCAGCTGTCGCTGAAGCATCTGGCCTGACAAAAGCTGATGCCAGCAAGGCTGTGGAAGGCGTTTTTGACGCCATCACTGGCGCTCTGAAGAAGGGCGACGAAGTTCGTCTGGTTGGCTTCGGCACGTTCGCCGTTTCGAAGCGCAAGGCTTCGACGGGCCGTAACCCGCGCACGGGTGCCCCGATGCAGATCAAGGCCTCTTCGCAGCCGAAGTTCAAGGCTGGCAAGGGCCTCAAGGACGCCGTCAACTAAGACGCGCTTTCCTTTTAGGAAAAAAACGGCGGGCGGTGCTTGAAAAAGCGCCGCCCGTCTTGTTTTGCGGAAGAGGCTTCGCTAGGGGCAGTCGCTCATGGCGTGGGCGCGTAGCTCAGCGGTAGAGCACACCCTTCACACGGGTGGGGTCACAGGTTCAATCCCTGTCGCGCCCACCATAAAAGCCTTTGAATAAATGGCTTTTATCCGCGCCTTGATTTTTGATGGTCGGCAACACCTAAAGTTGAGCACCCTGTTCGTTGAACGGGGTTAGCTTTTGGGGTAACTTGCCCAAGCATCGTTTGGCCAGCGGAAATGAGTTTGTGTCAGAGAGACGCTGAAATCGAGCGCAAGTACCTGATGCCACCAGCCAATTGGCAAAAATAATATCTCACCCGGTTGGAGCTCGATTCGATGAATCGTGACATCGCGCGTGAGTGGAAACTGTGCCGGATCATAGGTTTCCAGATTCTGGACCGCACTGAAGACATGCTGATCGTTATAAAGCCGGGAAGCCTCGCCGGGGGCCGCCATCAAAATGCGCTTTCGGCCAGTAATTTGAATCAGCATGTTGTTGGTAAGATCGTGATGTAGCGGTGTGAATGTGCCTTCAGGGCCTATCCAAGGCATGCCGAAAGGTTGTTCCACGCTGCGGTCCATATACGCATCTAGGTGCCCGAGATCGTTGCTCAGCACCTGTGTCAGTTGAGCATTGTCGGCAGAATTATAAGCCGTCAAATACGCATCATTTCCGGAACCGGACATAATGAGATCTAGGAACTGCTCAAAGGGGCGTTGCTCCCGATGGGCATCCTTGTCTCGCTCAAATCGAGGGTTGGATTGTCTGCGGCTTTGGAAAACGACGGGAATGCCTTCCGCCTTGTGACGCAGATAGTCTGGTGTCCATTTCGTTAACGCGGGCCAATCGGAGATGGCATCACATAAGATGACAGGCCGGTTGGTTGCATAATGTTCATCAAGAAATTGCTGGCCACTCATCGCTTTCACGCGGCGAATTGAGGAGGCTTCTGTGGAGAGATTGCGTTGCCGTTCCAGCGTTGTGAGTAGCCAATCCCGTTTGGCCGTTACACAGGGAGGCGATTTTGCGATGGGGCATTGTGGCGGCGTGGCTGGAATGGAAGGTGCGTTTGCAAACTCACGCACCCGCAATTTGGTGCGATGATCGACTGGGCCAGGTTCCCCCGAGGCATTCGTGCCGCGATAATAGAATTTTTGCCATTTATCAGAGGGCTTGGTTGGAGGATGGGCTTTCATTTCCTGCTGAAAGGCAGTGCGGCTTTGGCTCCACTCTTCAAATCGGATTTTCAGCGCTGGATCCTCGTCAATTGAGAGGCAACGCGGGTCGACTGTTTCAATCATGTCACGCTGAACTGGAAAAAAGAAAGCGAAAGGCTCGTTCTCCTCGAAACGGACCCACTCATGCGGACGCGTCAGTCGCCAATTCATCGTAAACGAAAAGGGTAGCCAATCCGTCTCAATGATTCCCCCCAAAGGTGCGATACCATCTTTGGCGCGATTAGGAGGCCCATTTACCCATAGATTCCAGCCCGGCGATGTTCGCATGAGCCCCATGAGGTGAAATGTTATCGTTCCCATGCCGAATAATGCTTCGGGCAGTTGCGACTTATCGACATGATTATCAGGCAGGATCGTCACGTCTTCCGGCGCATTGCCGCCATTCCACATAGCCGAAAAGCCTGTCGGGCAGAGGACCTCCCATCCATGCATATTGGCAATGTTGAGCGGCAAGCATCGATAGGCGAAAGACTCAGGAGATCTATCCATCCAGTCGCGGGAAAGTTGCGCCGCCCTAATGCGCGGTTGCCAACCTGGATAGAGATAACAAAGAAGGTCCACATTGCCTCCGTGATCGAACCGACGCGCACGCCACCAAAATATGTCGATCCGCGCTAGCCCTCTAAAAAATCTAAGAGCCAGTTAATCGCATTCATCTTTCAATAGCAATCAGTCTCTCTCAGAAAGAGAATTTTAGATGCTCGCCCGTCTAAAAATATTATCCTCACCAATAAATTATTCGCATGTATTTAAGTATCTGTGGAGGCTTGGCGTTATTCGACATCGCTCATTTATGAGTTATTTTATAGCGATGGGGTAAGTTTCAACATTTCTATTCTGCTATTGCTTAAGCGGTTGTCGTTGAAACATCTCATGACAGGTTGATGATAGCGGGCCTTGTGGGCAGCCCAATTTGCCGGCCGCCTCAAGCGCAGAGTTGGCAAGAAGTTTTGCACACACACCTGTTTCTAGGCTTCTAAGATGATGTGTTCTGCTTGGGCCTTTTCAGTGCGCCTAATCGCGGCGCGTTCTGCAGTTCGGCGCGGTGGCGAATGGCAGTGCGCAAGTCTTCTCGCATCTGATGGACCGACGCAATGACAGGGCCCATCGCCACGCCCAGATCCACCAGCACGGCTTCTGACAATTGCAGAGAGCTTTCCAACGTTTCGGGCACGGCATCACTGGCCCCTGCACGATAAAGTTCAGCCGCGTGGCTGGTATCGCGGGCGCGGGCCACAATTGTAAGGTCTGGGTAATCCGCACGCAGCTGGCGAATGAGCTGCGCTGCCTGCACATGATCATCCATAGTCATAACAACGGCTCGGGCGCGGTCTAGGCCCAAAGGCTTCAATGCTTGCCGCCGCCGGGCATCCAGAAATTGCACTGGCTTGCCTTCGCGTCGGGCGCGCGTGACTGTGTCAATATCGCCTTCTGCCGCCACCCAAGGCTGATTGTGCGCGTCAAGCATCGCCGCGACCATCCGGCCGACACGCCCAAAGCCAATGATGATTGTTCGCCCGTCAGGGGGAATTGGCTGGTCGTCCTGAAGTGCGTTGAGGCGGCCATCTTCAATGCGCGTAGCAACCAACCGACCAAGCTTGGCAAGCAGGGGGGTGATGGTCAGCCCAAGGGCCGTCACAACCTGCCAGAAGCCAGCCGTCTGCGGATCAATAATGGCAATTTGCGCCGCAGCGCCCAAGACAATCAAAGTTGTTTCAGACGGGCTGCCCATCAGAACGCCCACTTCAGCGGCAACGCCTTTGCGCACGCCATTTAGGCGCAACAGGCCTGCGGTAACGCCAAATTTGATAACGACCACGCCTGTGAGGGCGAGCAAAATCATCGGCCAGTCATTCAGCAACCGCGTTAGGTCGAGGCTCATGCCAACGGTAATGAGGAAAATACCCAGCGCGAGGCCCCGAAAGGGCAGAACAACGCTTTCAACTTCGCTGCGATAGGCCGTTTCAGCAATTAAGAGTCCGGCAACAAGCGCACCAAGAAGCGAGGAAAGACCAGCCCAAAGCGTCATCAAGCTAGAGAGGATGACCACCAGCAGCGTTGCAGACAGAAAAAGCTCGGGGCTTTTTGTCCGAGCCGCCTGCGCAAAAAGCCGCGGCAGACCAAAACGTCCCACCAGCATCATCACGATAATTGTGGCGCCGCCAGTCAGCAGTATCTGGCTGAAATTGGCAAGCCCGGCACTTGCGCCTGCAAGCGACCCGAGCAGAAAGACGATAGGCACCAGCGCCAAATCTTCGAACAAAAGCATGCCAAAGGCATTGCGCCCAACTGCCCCTGACGTGCCCGTAATGGGAATGACGAGTGCTGTTGACGATAGGGCGAGGGCAATTCCCAGACCAAAGGCCGCGCGGCTATCTTGGCCAAAGGCAATGAGCGCGAGGGCAATTAACAGGCCCGCGCCAAAAAGCTGGGCGGCGCCAACGCCAAAGACAAGGCGGCGCATTGATTTCAATCGCGCGAAGGAAAGTTCGAGCCCAATGGAAAACAGCAGCAGGACAATGCCGAATTCTGCAAAGGGTTCGATCACCTGTTTGTTGGTGATGGTGAAAGCTGTGATCCACGGGAGAGCCTCGCTCAGGCGAACAAGGCCATAAGGACCAACCAAGACCCCAATAAGAATAAAGCCGATAACTGGCGTAATCCGAAAACGGGCAAAGGCGGGGATAACAAGGCCGGCGGCCCCGAGAATAACAAGGGCATCACGCAATGCGGTGGTGTCTGCATTCAAGGCCATGGCCCAAGCTTAGGCTGGCTTGGTCGATTTGTCAGGGCAGGGGCATAAAAAAAGGCCGGCTGCCTGCGCAACCGGCCTCTTTTTTGGATATCATGGGCTTAAATTAGGCCCAAGCCGCCATTTCCTTTTCCAGATTGGCGCGGATGGCTTCGAAGAATTGCTCCGTTGTCATCCAAGCTTGATCTGGGCCGATCAGAATCGCCAAATCCTTCGTCATATGGCCGCTTTCCACAGTCTGGATGCAGACGCGTTCCAGCGTTTCGGCAAAGCGCGTGACATCAGGCGTGCCATCGAACTTACCGCGGTAGATCAGACCACGCGTCCAAGCGAAGATCGACGCAATCGGGTTGGTCGAGGTCGCCTTGCCCTGCTGGTGCATGCGATAGTGGCGCGTCACCGTGCCGTGCGCGGCTTCGGCTTCCACAGTCTTGCCATCGGGCGTCATCAGAACCGAGGTCATCAAGCCGAGCGAGCCAAAGCCCTGCGCGACCTGATCCGACTGCACGTCGCCATCATAATTCTTACAGGCCCAAACGAACTTGCCGCTCCACTTGAGCGCAGAGGCAACCATGTCGTCAATCAGGCGATGTTCGTAAACAATGCCCGCTTCTTCAAACTTGGTCTTGAACTCTGCCTCGTAGACTTCTTGGAAAAGATCCTTGAAGCGGCCGTCATAGGCCTTGAGGATGGTGTTCTTGGTCGACAGATAGACCGGCCAGCCAAGGCCAAGGCCGTAATTCATCGACGCACGAGCAAAGTCGCGGATCGAATCGTCGAGGTTGTACATGGCGAGCGCCACGCCCGAAGACGGGTAGTGGAAGACTTCTTCGTCAATCTTATCGCCATTGTCGCCATCCCATACCAAGCGCAGCTTGCCGGGGCCGGGGACGCGGAAGTCAGTGGCGCGATATTGGTCACCAAAGGCGTGACGGCCAACCACAATAGGGTCAGTCCAGCCCGGGATCAGCCGGGGAACGTTTTTGATGACAATCGGCTCACGAAAGACAACGCCGCCCAAGATGTTGCGGATCGTGCCATTGGGCGATTTCCACATCTTTTTGAGGCTGAATTCTTCGACGCGCGCTTCATCAGGCGTGATGGTCGCGCACTTCACAGCAACGCCATATTGCTTGGTCGCGTTGGCCGCATCAATGGTGATCTGGTCGTTTGTCTCGTCGCGCTTCTCGACTGAAAGATCATAATATTTCAGATCAATATCGAGATAGGGCAGGATCAGCTTTTCGCGGATCCACTGCCAAATGATACGAGTCATTTCATCGCCGTCCATCTCGACGACGGGGGTTATTACTTTGATCTTGGACATAGTGTGTTCTTTCCCCGGGGACTTGGTCGCGGATGGCCTTAGGGCGGGAAATCGCGTCAATCAACTGCTCTCATTGTCTCAGGCGCTTCCTGCCTCTATGATAGGCATATGACAGAACATGATCAGGCCGTCGCTGCGGGCGAGGGCGTTAAATGGAGCTGGCCCTCGGTGCACCCGGAAGGCCGTAAATTTGCCTTGATTGCGGCCGTTGTGACGATTGCGCTCGCCTTGATGGGCTGGACCTTCTTTGCATGGCTTTTTGTTGGCCTGACTTTGTGGATTCTCGCTTTCTTTCGCGATCCCATCCGCAGCGTCCCGCAAGGGGCTGATCTGGTGGTTGCACCCGCTGATGGCATGGTCACGCTGATCCGCCACGTCCCGCCGCCGCGTGAATTGGTGGGCGAGGGTGGCCTTGTTGATGCGCCCATGATCCGCGTTTCGATTTTTATGAGCGTCTTCGACGTCCATATTAACCGCGCGCCAATTGCCGGCACGATTCGGAAAATTGAATATATTGCGGGCAAATTTCTCAATGCAGATTTGGATAAGGCCAGCGAAGATAATGAGCGCCAGCATTTCCTGATCGAGCGGGCCGATGGCGTAAAAATTGGCTTTACACAAATTGCCGGGCTTGTGGCGCGGCGCATTGTGCCCTTGTCCAAAGTTGGGGATGCTGTTGTCGCTGGTGAGCGCGTGGGCCTGATCCGCTTTGGCAGCCGAGTAGATGTCTATCTGCCCGCCGGCACGGCCCCGAAGGTGGCCTTGGGGCAGCGCTGTGTGGCGGGTGAGACAATTTTGGGTGTCATTGGGGACGGTGAAGCTGCCGTCGCCATAAGCCAGTGATGACCCCAGCGAAACGGGGCATCAGCTTACGCGCTGTTGCGCCCAATGCTGTGACAGCCCTTGCGCTTTGTTTTGGGCTGACCGCCATCCGATTTGCGATTTCCGCGGTTGGCGCCAATCCGCATCCCTCTGATTGGGAGCGGGCAATTGGCGCAATTGTTATTGCCGGTGTTCTGGATGGGCTGGATGGGCGCATCGCCCGGCTGCTCAAAGGGGAAAGTCGCTTTGGCGCAGAATTAGACTCGCTGTCAGATGTGATTGCCTTTGGCGTGTCTCCAGCTTTGATCATATATCTCTGGTCGCTGCAGCATATGCCGCGCTTTGGCTGGATTTGTGCCTTGGCCTTTGCAGTTTGCTGTGCACTTCGCTTGGCGCGGTTCAATGCAGCCATTGATGCGGAAGACCAGCCACATAAGTCTGCGGGCTTTTTAACGGGTGTGCCGGCTCCTGCTGGTGCTGGGCTGGCCTTTGTGCCGCTTTATCTCTGGATCGTGACTGGGGATGATCTGTTTCGTAACCCAGTGCTCGTCGCCCCGTGGTTGGTCTTTGTTGCCGCTTTGATGACGTCTAACATTGCCACGTTTAGCTGGGGCTCTATCCGCCTGCGCCGCACTGTGCGGCTTGAGGCTATTTTGGTGGTGGCGCTTGTGGGGGCCGCGCTCTTTTCAGAGCCCTGGATCACGCTGACAGCCATTTGTGTGGTCTATCTGCTGATGATTCCCTTCAGCATTCGCAGCTACGGCAAAATCCGGCGCGCCCGTCCGTCCTAACCGACCCGCTTCAGATCAGGCGGCAATGCGCCGGCGCGCCGAGGCAGGGCTATGCACGATGCGCGTGGGGCGACGGCGTGCCAGATAAATGGGGGCGGGTTGCGCCGAGGCCAATTGATAGTCGCCAGCCAATGCAGCGCCAATCTTATCGCTTGAGCCCAACAACAGAGCCCGAATCGCGAGAGCCGAGCCAACCAGCAGGCCACTGAAAAACAAGAACGCGAGGAAGTGCATAACCAGTCTCCTTTTGTTCCGCTTTTCTGATCCTGATTTGTTCTTTCGTCAAGCGAAAAAAAGAACAAGCAGAGAACGGCGCGAATATCCGCAGAATTTTGAGCGATGTAGGAGAGAGAAGAGTGGCTCCCCGGGCCTGATTCGAACAGGCGGCCGTCCGATTAACAGTCGGATGCTCTACCGCTGAGCTACCGGGGAACGCTCTTGAGGAGGCGGCCTATAAGCAGGCCAGTGCCGCTTGGCAAGCACCTCAAACAGCAAATTGTTCCATCGCGATGCGATCATCCAACGCATGCTCAGGATCGAACATCAAAGTCAGCCGTGTTTGCCGGTCGCTCATCACGCGCACACGCGCCACATCGCGCACTTCTTGCTGATCGGCCACAGCACTGACGGGGCGTTTGACGGCATCTAACACGCGAAATTCAATGGTCGCGCTATCGGGCAAAATGGCTCCGCGCCACCGCCTTGGGCGGAAGGGGCTAATTGGTGTGAGGGCAAGCAATGGCGAATCAAGTGGCAGGATTGGCCCTTGTGCTGAAAAATTATAGGCCGTGGAGCCAGCGGCAGTGGCCACAAGAACGCCATCGCAGACCAGCTCGTCAATGACTGTCCGCCCATCAACATCAACTTCAAGCTTGGCCGTCTGCCGGGTTTCACGCAGCAATGAGACTTCGTTAATCGCTGGGCTGGTCACCAGCTCGCCATCAATGGTTTCGGCTTCCATGCGCAGCGGAGAGACACCAAAAGACCGCGCCTTGGCGATGCGGGCGTTGAGATCGTCCTCACGCCAATCATTCATCAAAAATCCAACAGTACCGAGATTCATGCCAAAAACTGGCACAATCCGCCGACGCCCCAGCATGCCATGCAGCGTTTGCAGCATGAAGCCATCGCCGCCGAGCGCGACAACCATGTCGGCATCGCGCAGATCGACCCAGTCATACCGGCTGCGAAGCCGCTCTGCGGCTTCCTGAGCTTGCTCGGTTGGGGAAACAAGAAGCGCGCGCTTCATTGGCTCGTCACACTCCTTCTTTCCCGCACCGGTGCCAAATGGATCCCCCAGTCAGCACTTAGCTCGCTTTTGCGAGGTCAACCATGTCGGGCTGCAACAAGCGGTGCATGTGCACGACGACATATTTCATTTCTGCATCATCAACGGTGCGTTGTGCAGCTGCGCGCCACGCATTTTCCGCGCTTTTATAATCCGGGAAAAAGCCAACAACGTCCATGGACTTCAAATCTGCAAATTCCAGCGTGCGCGGGTCCGTTACACGGCCGCCAAACACCAAATGCAGTTTGCTCACATCACTCATTATTCGATTTATCCTTGCGTACAGTTTTTACCGCCGCCTCACTGGCTGAGCTTGCAGCCTTGCTAATTTTTCCGGCGAGCTCACGAACTTGCTTGCGGGCGGCATCCCCGCTGACGCCTAGCGCAATAAGCTCTGCTTTGGCAACGTTGCCCGCAACTTTTGCTGCAGTTTTGGCAGTCGATTTGACGCTACGGCTAACAGGGCCAACCAAGCGGCGTTCACGCTGTGTTTTGGGCAAGAGCGCCGCAATAATCGCGCCAAGGGCAAGCCCACCCGCAACGGCAGTCAATGGATTGCCACTCAGGCCATTACGGGCTTTTTCTTGTGCGGCTTTTGCCCGGACGCGGGTGGCAGCCGCACTATCACGCAATTTGGTGCGACTGGCATCCAAGGCTTTTTCTGCCTTGGTGCGGGCTTGGGTATAGGTTTCCGTCGCTTTGCTACGCAGCGAGTCAGTCATGTCGTTTCTCCCTCAAGAGCCGCCGGACAAGGCCGGCAATGGGTTTGCGGACTAGAAAAAGGAATAGCGCCGTTGCTGTTCCCACAGTTGCATAGGGCCGGGCGCGGACCTCAGCTTCTGCCCGGTCCCGCATCTGGCGGGCTTTGCGCGTGGCAAGCGTTTTGGGGGCAAGCTCACGCTTTGCAACGGCCAGCGTTGTCTGAAAGCGCGTGCGCGCCTCCACCAGCTTTTGAGCTGCGTGATCAGGGGTGTTGGGCAGATCAGTCATGGGCGTGTCCATGGCCGCAACATGGCTTGCAAATGCCGGCCTGCGGCGCGCACCAGCAGCCAAATGGCAAGGCCAAGGACCCCCAGCAATGCTGCCATTGCCCAGCCAAAGCCAATAAAGCTTGCCGCCCATAAGGTGGCCGCCACAATTAGCCCCAGCACAAGGCCGAGGCCCAAAATGCCGGCCATGGCATACAAGGCCAGTGTTGGCGCCAGATGGGCTGTGCGCTCGCCCAATTCTGCCTTGAGATACTCAGCCTCTGCCCGCGCATAGGCTGTCGCGTCTTCGGCTAGCTGGCGCAGCAACACGCGTGCGCTGGGGTCTGATCCCGTAGGGGGCGGCTCCATTGTCATTCTCGGTTCCGCGCCTTACGCCTCGTCGCCTTGGTCGGCTGCAAGCAGCCGGGTGACAACAAAGCCCAATGCCGCGGCCGCGCCAATGGCAATGGCTGGCTTGCGGCGAATAAAGTCACGCGCATCTTCCAGCAGCTCTTCCACATCCTTGGCCTTCAAACTGTCTGAGACACCAGACAGCGCATCGGCGGCACGCCGGGCATAGGCGCCATATTGCGGGCCAACGCGTTCTTCGAGTGTGCGAGCCATGTCATCCACGAGAGACGACACATCATCCAATGTGCTGCTGGTCTTTGCCTTGCCGCTATTAGCGGCGTCGCGTGCGGATGATTTGAGCTTGGTAATCAGCTTACCTGCCTCATCCCGCAAGCCCGACTGGGCTTCATCCGCCTTTTTGGCGACCAGCGCCTTGCTTTTACGCGGTTGTGCAGTCGTGCTGGCTTTGCGCCGGGCAGGGGCTTTTTTTGCGGGCGTTTTCGGGGAGTTAGTATCAGTCGTTGCCATGTCGCTTTCCCTCATGGTTGCGCGGGGGCTGTGTGATGGATAGAGGCCATAGTCCCATCCGCCAAGCAGCTTTGGAGTCTGATATAGTGACGGCCATTCTCGATATCCATGCCCGCCAGATTGTTGATAGCCGGGGCAACCCCACTGTTGAAGTCGATGTTCTTCTGGAAGACGGCAGCTTTGGCCGCGCGGCTGTGCCTTCTGGCGCCTCCACAGGGGCTTATGAAGCGGTTGAAAAGCGCGATGGCGATAAGAGCCAATGGCTTGGCAAAGGCGTTTCTCAGGCAGTGGACAATGTAAATGGCCCCATTGCCGACACTCTGCTGGGCATGGATGCCGAAGACCAGGGTGAAATTGATGCCGCCATGATTGCGCTCGATGGCACGGACAACAAGGCCAGCTTGGGGGCGAATGCTATTTTGGGCGTTAGCTTGGCGACGGCTAAGGCGGCCGCAGATTCGCGTGGCTTGCCCCTCTATCGCTATGTTGGCGGCGTTTCGGCGCATATTCTGCCAGTCCCGATGATGAACATCATCAATGGCGGCGCACACGCAGACAACCCAATTGATTTTCAAGAATTCATGATCATGCCAGTGGGTGCGGACTCGATTTTTGATGCCGTGCGCATGGGCTCTGAGATTTTCCATACGCTCAAAAAGAAGTTGCACGACAAAGGGCTGGCAACAGCCGTTGGCGATGAGGGCGGCTTTGCTCCCAATCTCGCCTCGGCACCTGCTGCGCTTGATTTCATCATGCAGGCTGTGGAAGCGGCCGGCTATAAGCCGGGGGATGATGTTGTTTTGGCGCTGGATTGCGCGTCGACCGAATATTTCCGCGATGGCAAATATCATTTGGACGGCGAAGGCCGCATTCTCTCGCCCGAAGAGCATGCGGATTATCTGGCGGATCTGGTTGCCAAATATCCGATTAAGTCGATTGAAGACGGCATGGGCGAAGATGATCGTGCAGGTTGGAAATATTTGACCGACCGGATTGGTAAATCCTGCCAGTTGGTTGGCGATGATTTGTTTGTGACCAATCCCAAGCGTCTCCATGATGGGATTAACGAAGGTCTCGCCAATTCGATCCTTATCAAGGTCAACCAAATTGGCACGCTGTCTGAAACGCTGGCCGCTGTCGATATGGCGCATCGAGCTCGGTACACGTCAGTCATGTCGCATCGCTCAGGCGAAACGGAAGACTCAACAATTGCCGATCTGGCCGTCGCGACCAACTGCGGTCAAATTAAGACGGGCAGCCTCGCGCGGTCTGATCGGTTGGCCAAATATAATCAGCTGATCCGTATTGAAGAAGAGCTGGGGCCAATCGCGCACTACGCCGGTCGAACTATTTTTGCTTAGTTCATAAGGTACTTAAGCGAATTTATGGTTGACCCGAGGAATCGCTTGTGATTCAAGGCGAATTATGAAGCAGGCCCAACAGCTTTGGAACCTTTTGCGGACAGCCGCAACGCCTGCTCTTGCCTTCATCGTGGTGGCTTTTTTTGGCGGCTATGCCTTATTTGGTGCCAATGGCGTTCTTGCCGGCATTGAATATCGGCACCAGCTGAAGGACCGCCAGCAAGAATTGGCGCAGCTTGAAAAACAAAAGGCAGAGATCGCAAATCGCGTTCAACTGCTCGATCCGCAGAAGGCGAATCCTGATTTGGTGGATGAACTTGTCCGCCGAGAGCTTGGTCTTGCCCATCAGGATGAAGTGATCATCCCACTTAAGTAGGCTCTGCATTCGTTTCCGTAACGTTAAAACGCATTACCGGCGTTGCGGCGGAGGGCTTTTGATGTCTATAGGCGACGCTTCATTCTCCCCAGGATCGAGGAAGGTTCTCACTTGGCAAAGGCAGCACCCAAAAAAGCGCCGACCGAGCAGCTCCCCAAACCCGTTGAGCCAAAACGGTTCAAGGCAAATCGGGAGGAATTACTGCGCCTCTATCGCGAGATGCTTCTTATCCGCCGCTTTGAGGAAAAGGCAGGCCAGCTTTATGGCCTTGGCCTAATTGGCGGCTTTTGCCACCTTTATATCGGGCAGGAAGCAGTTGCCGCTGGCATCCAAACGGCGTTGACGGACAAAGACAGCGTTATCACGGGCTATCGCGATCATGGCCATATGCTGTTGTGCGGCATTGATCCCAAGGTTGTGATGGCGGAATTAACGGGCCGTGAGGCTGGCATTTCGCGCGGCAAGGGCGGCTCGATGCACATGTTCTCAGTCGAACATAAATTTTATGGCGGCCACGGCATTGTTGGCGCCCAAGTTCCCCTGGGGGCAGGTCTGGCATTCGCCCATAAATATAATGAAGATGGTGGCATTTGCGTGGCCTATTTCGGTGATGGCGCGGCCAATCAGGGCCAAGTCTATGAAGCGTTCAACATGGCCGCTTTGTGGAAGTTGCCGATTATCTTCGTGGTTGAGAATAACCGTTATGCCATGGGTACGGCTGTTACTCGGTCTAGTGCGGAAACGCATTTCTGGCGGCGTGGCGAAGCCTTCCGCATTCCCGGCATGGTCTGCAATGGCATGGATGTGCTTGAAGTCCGAGGGACAGCAGAGGCCGCGATTGACTTTGTTCGTGCCGGCAACGGCCCCGTGGTGATGGAAGCACAAACCTATCGCTATCGTGGCCATAGTATGTCGGACCCCGCGAAGTACCGCACGCGCGAAGAAGTGCAGGAAGTGCGGGAAAAGTCTGACCCGATTGAAGGGCTAAAGGCTGATCTGGAAGCGGCAGGCATCACCGAAGAAGAGCTGAAGGCCATTGATAAGGAAATCCGCGCGGTCGTGAATGAGGCGGCAGACTTTGCCGAAACCTCACCTGAACCTGATCCCGCTGAACTGTACACAGACGTGTTGGTGGAGAGCTATTAATGGCAACCGAACTGAAGATGCCCGCGCTTTCCCCGACTATGGAGGAAGGCACGCTCGCCAAATGGCTGGTCAAGCCGGGGGATGTTGTCCGCTCGGGCGATATTCTTGCTGAGATTGAAACTGATAAAGCCACGATGGAATTTGAAGCTGTCGACGAAGGCACAATTGCTGACATTTTGGTGGCTGCAGGGACGGATAACGTGAAAGTCGGCACGGTTATCGCAACGTTGCTGGGCGAGGGGGAAGCTTCTGCTCCCAAAGCGGCAGCAGCGGCGTCCGCTTCTGCAACAGCTGTGGATGTTGCACCAATAGCCCCTGTTCCGGCGCCCGCGGCCCCAGTGTTGGCGCCAGCTGCCGCCTCTGATTATGCCGGTGAAACCGTCCGCCTGACTGTGCGCGAAGCGCTGCGCGATGCAATGGCTGAGGAAATGCGCAGCGACCCGCGCGTCTTTGTCATGGGTGAAGAAGTCGCCGAATATCAGGGCGCTTATAAGGTGACGCAGGGCTTGCTGGATGAGTTCGGCGCCAAGCGCGTCATTGATACGCCTATTACTGAATATGGCTTTGCCGGCATTGGGACGGGTGCGGCCATGGGTGGCTTGCGGCCGATTGTGGAATTTATGACGTTCAATTTTGCCATGCAGGCGATTGACCACATCATCAACTCAGCCGCCAAGACCAATTATATGTCAGGCGGCCAGATGCGGTGCCCAATTGTGTTTCGCGGGCCCAATGGCGCGGCTTCGCGCGTGGGGGCGCAGCATAGCCAAAACTATGCCCCTTGGTACGCGAGCGTGCCGGGGTTGGTGGTGATCGCGCCTTATGATGCAGCTGATGCCAAGGGCCTGATGAAAGCTGCCATCCGCAGTGAAGACCCAGTTGTCTTCTTGGAGAATGAGCTGGTTTATGGCCGCAGCTTTGATGTGCCAGTGGGCGAGCATATCGTTCCGATTGGCAAGGCACGCACCATGCGGCCGGGCAAGGATGTAACAATTGTCAGCTATTCCATCGGCGTGGGTGTGGCGTTGGACGCCGCTGAAACGCTTGCAGCTGAGGGCATTGAAGCAGAAGTTCTTGATCTGCGCACCTTGCGTCCGCTGGACAAAGGGGCCGTGCTGGAAAGCCTGTCACGCACCAATCGTTTGGTGATTGTTGAAGAAGGCTGGCCGCAATGTTCAATTGCGAGCGAGATTATGGCAATCGCGATGGAAGACGGCTTTGACTATTTGGATGCGCCTGTCGCGCGCGTCACCAATGTGGATGTGCCGCTGCCTTATGCCAATAATCTTGAAAAACTGGCATTGGTGACAGCGGCAGCCACCGTCGAGGCTGTTCGTAAAGTTTGTTATCGAGGCTAGTCCTTAATTTAGCTGGTCCTGCTTGGGGCTAGGCAGATGGAGTGGTGCAGCGCGCGGCGTTTGCATCACTCTTAATGCCAGATAGGTCACGATTATCGCGCACAAGGCGAACGGCCTGGGCAGCAAGCTGTTCTTTGCCATACCCCGCAATCTCGACCTCGATGATGGGTTCATAGTCATAATAGACTTCCACAACCATTAGCGCCTCGCGCGGAGGGGCTTTGACCCATTTCCCGCGCATCTGAATGCCACGCGGGTCTTTGGTTGGGGCATTGCTGATATTAGAATGTTCTGAACCAGCAGCAGCTTTGCCCACGCACCGCCGCCAGCGGATGATTTGTCGGCCCGACGCGTCCTGTTCAAGGCTGGACAGGATGATCCGCCCTTTGTCTTCAAGATCAAGCGATTTGCCCTGCAAATTTGCGCCATCCAACACATCGTTAATGTCAGACTCGCGTAAAGGAATTTGACCCAGGGCTGTGCTGTCGCCAGCGCGTGACGCATTGTCAGCCACAAGTTGTGCAATTTCGGATACGGCTCTTTGCGTGGTGATCCGATGCGTCAGTTCAATTCCGGCCCAGCCGAGGAACAGTAATGGCGGCGTAACAAGCAGCAGCTCAACCGACGCGGCGGCCCGATTATTTTGGATGAGAGCGCGGATCATATGCACGTTCGCACTAATATGGGGCGCGTGGACGAATAGGGTTGTATCTTCAGCATCCGCGTCACGGTGTAGTCAGCACGGCGGGCAAGACCCATGGCCTGCATAAATCCGAATAATCGATTATAGCTGACCGTGACGGTGTAGACGACGACATCATCGGCAGCGCCAAGGCCAGATATGGCGCTGTTGGCGGAATAGTCTCGATCACCATTTAGGTCTTCATAGCTTTCACCCTTGTCGCAACGGCCATTTTCATTCGCATCGACAAACGGCTCTGCCGGGTCACGCGCAGATTCATAGCTGCGGAAACTTTCTATTTTGAAGCGGAGTTGGGCATTGGGTTCAATCTGCCGGACAGCCGCGCTGACGCTTGCATTCAGCGCGCTTTGGGCGGTTTGATCGGCACTGCTTTCCAAGGTGATGTCGCGTGCAGCGTCGCTGACAATGCCGCCCAGCTGCGCCCGTAGATAGGCGTCATACCCAAATTCTAAAAGGCCGCCTGAAATGGCCAAGAAAATGGGCATAATGAGCATAAATTCTAAGGCTGCGGCCCCCTGTTCACAGGCCTTTGCCCGACGCGCCTGCGAAATGACGAATAGCTCCACTGCGCGGATCATTCGACGAGCCTCAGTCGAGCAATATCCAGAGCGATACTGCTAAATGTAGCACTTAATTCACGCGCATTTGCGGCCATGAAGTAATGCGTGTCGCTTGCACAGCTTTTGAGGGAATCCGTCAGTTCGGTCCCAAAGGCAATGGTCCAGATGGTAATGCCCTTGGCCTTTGCCGCCTCGCAGGCGGCGCGAAACCGGGCGTCGACCAATGCATCCTGCTGCGCATTATCAGGCAGCTCATTTGGGTTTGTCCGCCGACGGTCCAGTGCGGATAGGCCATAGGCGTCGTAAACAAAATTATGAGTTTCAATTGCGCCATCAGTCATGAAAATGATGTGGCGAGAAATGGGGCCGCCATCCGGCCCAAGGGCATTGCTCTCTCGGAATAAGCCAGTTGGTGAAATGAGCCGCGCCGCCCAGATCATCCCAATATCAAGGTACGTTGTTCCTTTGGCCTCAAGCGATGTGATGTAGGTCCGCACCTGATCGCGGGACATGGGGCTCAAGCGGGTGGCTTGGCTCGGGCATACAGCTGCGTCGCCATTTTTATATTCATCAGCGCGCGTGGAGTTATGTGTGGTTTCCCAATCATCTACGCTCCAATCTTCCTTGTCTTTGCGCCAGTAAACAAGCTGGGGCAGAAAGGGCCGCCAGCGCGTGTCATCATTATAGGGCACAAGATCAATATCGAGATCATAGGCTTGGTCGGGGATTGGGCTGAAATCATCCGTCGCAACTGTATCGCGCTCTTCAATACAGCCATCCCATGTCACCAACACGTCAGACTGGGCATCGCCCAATCGGGGAACAAGCAGTGTCCGTTTTGCCTGCGAAACCCCGTCGCCCGCAAGAGAGGCCACATTATAGTCCACAGGACGATAAACCCAGTTATACTCAGTATCTGGCGCAGATTTTAGAATGGTTTCGACCCGCCATTCGCGATAGCTGTTATACTTGGTCACTTTAATGCGGCATTTTCCATCTTTTACTGAGCCGCTATAGTCGGTCCCATTCTTAGTGCGGGTTGCCCGCCGAGAGCGCGGGAGTGCTGTTTCGCTGGGGCTCCAACTGGTATAGCTTGTGTCTGATGTGTCAGTGTCTTTGGGAACATCTGCACATTTGAATGAGGCTCGTTTGCCGCCAATTTCACTTATCGTGGCCTCGACCCGTTCGACTTTTCCATCTTGGTAGGAGATGGTTTTGGATCCGCTGATGAATTTCCAGTCGCCATTGTCCTTATCTGGATCAGCCGGGGCGGTCACTGGCGGCCCTTTTGCAACGCGGCTTTGATAGGTCCAGTTATCGACCAGCCATTCGGGCTTGAGCAGGTAGCCAACATTCACGTTTGACGAAAAGGGCAGGAAGCTAAAGCGGATACGCGCGTCTGTGCCATTTGCAGCGGTGTTGAGAGATCCAGTGAATTCCAGCACTGACTCTTGCATGGCGTCCAGCCGGGACTGGCCGTCGCCGGGGTTGGAAAGCGCCATCGATCCTGTTGTGTCGAGGGCAAAAACAATATCGGTATGGCCAATTTGCATATTGGCAGCGCAAGTGACTTGGAGGGTGCCTCCACCGCCCGTCACCCCGCGGAGAAGGCCCACGGGTGCAGTGGCTGTCGCTGTGCCGCGCACCGCGCCATTTGAATCCAGCGTCAAATCAAATTTGGTGTTGCTTGCGCCATAGCTCCCATCAGCAAAATTTGCGGCAAAGAAATCTTGCCCAGCGGATTTCGCCTCAGCTGTTAAATTGCCCCGCGTCACGGACTTGCGCGTGGTGAGGACTGCCGCGTCGCACGCCCCTTGCAACTGATCCTTGATCAAGTAAACGCGGCCCATGTCAATGGACCCATCCACCATCAGCATCAAAGGCACAGCAATGACGACGGCCATAAGGCCAATATTGCCCGCCCGATTGCGCCGAAGCCTTGCCAAAAGGCTGCGGGCATTTGGTGCTGGCGCTACAGCTAATTTATGCGTCATGCCTTGGAGCCTTGATAGCGACCATATCGCGCGTGAATTCGGATCAGCAGGGCATGTATCGCGACAGGCGTTGCGGTCTCGCTAATTGCTATGGTTAACTTACGCCCCAGCGCCCCGCTTTCTCGCCTATTATTAGGCTATGCCCCATCTGATGCGCGTAGCCGGCAGGCTTTGTGGTGGCATTGGGATGAGCGTTTGGCTGCCATTTTGCAGGGTGGGCGTGAGCCGGCGATTATGGCCATTCGTCTTGCGTGGTGGCGCGATGTTCTGGTTCAAGGAGATGAGGGCAAGGGCCGCGGCGAACCCTTGGTTGAAGCCTTGCGCACGACGGGCCTGAGCGATTTTGATCGTCAGCATATTGGCCGCTGCGTGGAAGGTTGGGGCCAAATTGCGGGAGCAGAAGCCCTGAGCGCAGAGGACCTGCAAGCCTATGCGCAAGGCCGCGGGGGCGGGTTGTTTTCGCTTTTGGCAGGGCAATCATCGCCAGCGATAGTCGCAGCAGGCAGCATATGGGCGCTTTGGGACTTGGCAGCGCATCTGTCGGATCCCGAATTGGCAATGGCGTGTTTGGCAGTTGCGCAAGAGCTGTTGCCAGAAGCCCAGCTTGGCAAGTCCGCCGTTGAACGGCCTTTGCGATTGGCCCTTGCGGTTGCTGCTCATGACGTCCGGCAGGAGCGCGTACCGATCCGGGGCTTCGGACCGCGACACTATGTTCGTCTGCTTCTGGCCAGTCTGACGCGCTAATCCGACTAGACACGGCTTGTTAATTGCGGAATATGGCGGGTCTGTACAATGCGTGCGGAGGCTGTATGCGGCGTGTTCTCCTCCTCGGTTTGGCCTCTCTGGCTCTTATTGGCCTTGGCTTTGGTCTGTCTCGATACACGGCGCCAGACGCCACAGCCTCTGCCGCGCAGCCTCAACTTGCCTCGTCTGTGCCAGAAGACGTTCCGTCGCCTCCGCAAGCTGATGAGCGGACAAAAGAAATGCGTCGCTTTGATCGATATGACGGGGATGGGGATGGGCGTATTGCGCGCATGGAGTTTTTAGCCAGTCGGCAAAAGGCGTTTGCCCGCCTCGATCTGGATCATAATGGCAGCCTCTCATTTGCCGAATATGCCGCCAAAGCCACGGATAAATATCTGAAAGCCGATAAAGACAAATCCCAATCACTTGACCGAGCTGAGTTTGCCGCGACGAAGCCGGTTCGAAAGGCGCGGCCGGCGGCAAAATGTAGGCCCGGGGCTCAGCCCGCCAGCGAGGCAGTGGTTGATGCTGCCGAGGGCTGAGGCGGCTCGAGCCCCTGCCATTCGCCAAAGGCCAATCGTGCGCGATCCGTGTAAAGCTGCTTCCGGTCTGCCTTGCGGTTGACACCCGATAAGGGAGGGAAGAGCCCAAAATTGACGTTCATCGGCTGGAAAGTATCTGCATCCGCTCCGCCTGTAATATGGCCGAGAAGAGCACCAAGCGCTGTTTCTGCCGGGGGTAGGCTGGGAGCTGAACCGCGCAGCTCCTCTATCCAGAACCGCGCTGCCAGCAGGCCAATGGCGGCGCTTTCAATATAGCCTTCACACCCCGTAATTTGGCCCGCAAAGCGAATATTGGGGCGCGATTTCAAGCGGAGCGATTGATCCAACAATTTGGGCGATTTGATAAAGGTATTGCGGTGCAGTCCACCTAGCCGCGCAAATTGTGCATTCTCTAACCCCGGGATCATGCGGAAGATGCGCACCTGTTCGGCATGTTTCAGCTTAGTTTGAAAGCCAACCATGTTCCACAAAGTGCCAAGCGCATTATCTTGCCGCAATTGAACAACCGCATAGGGCCAGCGGCCAGTTTTGGGATTATCAAGGCCTACAGGCTTCATCGGGCCATGGCGCAGCGTATCGACGCCGCGTTCGGCCATGACTTCAATGGGCATACAGCCATCAAAATAGGGCGTATTGGCTTCCCATTCTTTGAACTCAGTCTTTTCGCCCGAAATCAGCGCCGCGTGGAAGGCCAGATATTGGTCCTTATCCATCGGGCAGTTGATGTAATCCTTGGTATCGCCCTTATCCCAGCGGGAAGCCATCCAAGCGACATCCATGTCGATTGTCTCATGATGAACGATAGGGGCGAGCGCATCAAAAAAGGCGAGTGCCTCTTCACCTGTTTCAGCGGCAATCGCTTCGGCAAGCGCACTGCCAGTCAGCGGGCCTGTGGCGATAATTGCCGGGCCTTGGGGCAAGGCGTCAACGCGCTCGCGGACCAGCGTGATATTGGGGTGCTGCGCAATGCTGGCTGTGACTGCAGCCGTATAGCCATCCCGATCCACTGCCAGCGCTGAGCCAGCGGGCACGCGGTGCGCATCGGCGCATGTGAGGATCAGGGAATTGAGCCGGCGCAGTTCCTGATGAATCAGCCCCACAGCATTGCGGTCGGCATCGTCAGAGCGAAAACTGTTGGAACAGACGAGCTCTGCCAAATCTTCAGTTTGATGCGCCGCCGTGCCTTCGCCCGAGCCGCGCATTTCAGATAGCCGCACCTTGATGCCGGCTTCTGCCAATTGCCAAGCTGCTTCTGACCCGGCGAGCCCGCCGCCAATAATGTGTATCTGGTGATCCATGCCGCTGCCTTTAGGCAATAAGGCGCGGCAAGGCGAGAGGGCTTAGCCCGGCGGGTGCGCGTGCCCTGCTAAAAGTGCCTCAATATCCGGCGTCGGCCGATCAATCATGTCCTTCGAGATTTCGCAGATAATTTTTTCCGCCACAGTCTTGTGCCAATGGGCACGCAAGACGGCCATTGTCTTGGGCGGTGCAATCACCACCAGCGAGGTGATGTCGCCGGCATGCGCGTGTGCGTTCACTTGCTCGGCAATATCTTGTGCCAGCCGATCTTCGTTCTGCTGGTGGAAATCTGTTTCCTCCATCGCCGGCCGTGCATGACCCCATCGTTGCGTTTGTGTGCCGGGGGCGTCGCTGTGCAGCTCATGATTCTTTAAATTTGGCTGCTCGCCTTGGGTTTGGAGGCGCAGATCAAGCCTGTGCGCATCCCCATGATTGCGAAAGATAAGGTATTTGCGGCCATCGGCGACAAGAACTGAGCTATTGTGCGGTAAGTGCATATTCGCAGAACCTGTGGGATGCCCGCTTGTTCCGCTGGACAGATGAGAGCCTGCCGTGCAGTCTTTTTTGTGGAGGAGAGGGTGTATGAATGCAGATGTCTGGCCGAAACGCGTCTTTCTGGCGGCGCTCATGGCGGGAGCAAGCTATGTTTTAGCAGTTGCGGGTCAATGGCAAGGGCCTGCTATCATTGCCTGGAAGGGATTAGGCGTTGGCCTCTTGGCGCTTTATGCCGCCTTGTGCGCAACTGAGCGAAATGGCCAACAAATTGCTTGGGTCATGGCCTTTGGGGCGATGGGCGATATTGTCCTTGATATTCACTTTACCGCCGGTGCCACGCTTTTTGCGATAGGCCATATCATCGCCATTAATCTGTATTGGCGACAGCGCCGCCGCAATTTGGGCTTGGGCCAGTTTGGCTTGGCCGCTTCAATCATTCTGGGCGCGCCACTTATTGCTTGGGTATTGACCACACGAACAGATGTTCTGGGCTATACAGTGGTGCTGGCGATTATGGCCGCAACGGCGGTCCTCAGTCGATTTCCGCTGTCGCGCACAGGGCTTGGGGCAATGCTGTTCGTCGCATCTGATTTGTTGATCTTTGCGCGCATGGGGCCGCTTGCTGGGTCCCTGATGGCAAGCTTGCTGGTGTGGGCGCTTTACTTTGGCGGACAGGCCCTGATTGTCTCAGGCGTGGTCGGTGGCTTGCGGCAAGACCAAAAGGGCGCTGCTGCTTAACGCGTTTCGCTGTTGAGAACTGCAGATAGAGGCAAGGGCCCGTAAAGATGCGGAAATAAGGCCCCGCCGCGCGAAGGCTCCCACCGAAGGGACGGCTGAAGAGGCGCAAGATCAATCTCTGCGATCACAATCCCGGCCTGTCCGGCAAAATATTTATCAAATGTGGCTTGAAGCTGGTCGGCTGTGGACATGTGAATATAGCCATCTTCAAGGTCAATGGGGGCGCCATGAAACACGCCATCGGCGACAAACGCGGCCCATTGATCGGCCGTTAAGATTTTAAACGCGCGGTCGGGATGCTGGCTCATGGCAGAATGACGGCACGACCAATAATCTGGCGTTTGTCCATGGCGTCCAATGCTTTGCCCGTATCTTCTAGCGCAAAACGATGCGAGATATGCGGACGCATCACGCCCTGAGCCACCAAATCTCGCAATGCCTTGCCAGTTCGGGCCGCCAATGCGGGGTCGCGTCGGGTCGCTTCGCCCGCACGCAGGCCCATGATGCTATAGCCTTTAATGAGGGCGTGATTGGCAGGAAAGCTGGGGATGTCGCCACTCGCAAATCCCACAATCAAATAGCGTCCGCCCCATCCTAAGGTGCGCGTGGCGGTCAGCGCTAGGGGGCCGCCGACGGGATCATAAACCACATCGACACCCTTGCCACCGGTTGCAGCCTTGATCGCCTCAATCAAATCTGGCTGGTCATTGAGGAAAGTTGCATCTGCACCTGCCGCACGGATGGCCGCTGCTTTTTCAGCCGTGGATGCCAAGCCAATGACATAAGCGCCTTTATGCTTGCCCAGCTGGACCGCTGCCATGCCAACGCCCCCGCCGGCCCCCAACACCAATAGCGTTTCACCGGGCTGAACATTGGCCTTATCATTCAGCCCATGCCAAGCGGTGGTGGCCGACACAAACCAAGTTGCCCCTTCGGCATAATCAAAACAGTCGGGCAGGGGGATGAGGGCTGCCTCTTGTGCCACGGCTTGTTCGGCAAAGCCCCCTAAGCGCACGGGCGCAATAACATGATCACCCGGCTGCACTTTTGTAACAGCCGATCCAATCTCGAGCACATCACCGGCAGTTTCCATGCCCGGCACAAAGGGCGGATCTGGGCGGAATTGATAACCGCCACGTGTCATCAGCAAATCAGGAAAATTTAGCCCCGCCGCCCGGACGCGGACACGCACTTCATGAGCCCCAAGCGGGGCGGGGCTTTGATCTTGGATGTCAATGCAGTCCGGGCCGCCGAGGCTGGTGCACACAGCGGCCCGGTACATCATGGTCACACGCGTTCGATGATGATTGCTGGGGCCATGCCGCCCGCTGCGCACATGGTGACAAGGCCACGCTTCAAGTTGCGGCGCTCAAGTTCATCAAGAACTGTGCCGATCAGAATGGAGCCGGTCGCCCCAATGGGGTGGCCCAATGCGCAAGCGCCGCCATTCACATTCACCTTGCTGCGATCAAGGTTCAGATCACGCATGAACTTTTCTGCCACCACGGCAAAGGCTTCGTTGATTTCCCACAGATCAATATCATCAACGGTCAGCCCAGCACGGGCCAGAACCTTCTTTGCAGCCGGCACGGGAGCGTTGAGCATCAGCGTTGGGCAATCGCCTTCATTGGCAAAGGCAACTACGCGTGCGCGGGGCTTCAGGCCATTCTTATGGGCATAGTCCTTAGAGGCGAGCAGAACGGCCGCTGCGCCATCCACCACGCCCGAGCTATTGCCTGCGTGGTGCACGCCAGACCAGTTGAGGCCCGGATATTTCATCTGGATAAGCTTGCGGAAAGATATGCCGCCGCCCAGATCAAAATCAGCCATGCCATCAAAGGATGCCTTTAATTGTGACAGGCCTTCCAGCGTGGTTTCCGGGCGCGGAAATTCTTCATGGTCGAGCGCAACTGTCCCGTCTTCGTTGTAAACAGTCACCAGAGACTTATCGAAAGCGCCTTCTGCCAGGGCCTTTTTCGCCTTCATCTGGCTGTCATAGCCCAGCTGGTCCACGACTTCGCGGGTAATGCCTTCCATGGCGGCAATGGCGTCGCCACACACGCCTTGGTGCGATTGCGGGTGGACCTTCATGAGGCGCATATTGCCTGATCCCATACCAAGCGGCTTGATGCCTGCATTGGCTTCTTCCGCACCCACGGTCTGCGTATAGCTCATCATTTCGGTGCCGCCGGCGACAACCAAGTCTTCCATGCCCGACATGATGGTGGCTGCTGCCAGATTAACCGAAGTAATACCGCCGCCGCAGAAGCGGTCCAGCGTCATGCCGGAGGCGCGAATGTCATAACCGGCATCAAGCGCTGCCATGCGGCCCAGATCGCCGCCTTGCTTGCCCTTTTGGGTGGAGGTGGACCAAATAACGTCCTGAACATCTTCGGTCTTCAGGTTGTTGCGGTCCTTAATGGCCTTCAGCACTGTGGCCGCCAGATGCTGCGGATGCATATGGGAGAGGGCACCTTTGCCCGGCTTGCCAATGCCGCGCGGGGTGCGACAAGCGTCGATGATATAAGCGTCTGCCATGTGTCTCTCCTGAAAATGCAATGAAATGAGTCGAACTTTACCTTTACGTAAACCGACAGACGTTGCAAGTATGCGGAACGCGCGGTGGGGAATTTCATCTCAGCTCAGGGGTGCCGCCCAAAATTGCGCCCTTTTGCTGCTATTGTGAGGCTCAAAGCAACAAGCTAGCACTGTCGCAAATTGATTTTTTGGAGAGTAATGATGACTGACTTGCCGACATCTAATGTGCAAATGCTGACCTTGGTAACACCAGAGGGCAAGCTGCAACTATCCTTGGCGGATGTGCCTGTGCAGGCACCGCGTGAAGACCAAGTCGTGGTGAAGGTGTTGGCAGCGCCCATCAACCCGTCTGACCTCGGTCTGTTGGTCGGGGCTGCCGATATGTCGACTGCCCGGGCAACGCAGCAACATGGTCGCCCGGCGATTGAGGCAGAGGTGTCACCTGCCGGTATGCGGGCCATGGCCGGGCGCGTGGGCGAAGCCATGCCCATTGGCAATGAAGCGAGCGGCATTGTGGTCGCGGCTGGCGCATCACCTGCTGCGCAGGCGTTGATGGGCAAGACCGTCGCTGTGCTGGGTGGCGCAATGTATTCACAATATCGCACCTTGCCGGTGCAAATGTGCCTCCCATTGCCTGATGGCACCAACCCGCGCGATGGCGCTTCTTGCTTCGTCAACCCGCTGACCGCACTTGGCTTTGTGGAAACGGTGAAGCGCGAGGGCCATGTTGGCATCGTCCACACGGCCGCTGCCTCCAATTTGGGGCAGATGCTCAACCGCATTTGCTTGGCCGATGGTATGCCTTTGATCAATGTGGTGCGCAGTCAGGCGCAAGTGGACCTTCTGAAAGGCCAGGGCGCACATTATGTGCTGGATAGCACGAGCGACAGCTTCATGGATGATCTGACAGCCGCCTTGGTGGAAACTGGCATCACCTGCGCCTTTGACGCAATTGGCGGTGGCAAGCTGGGTGGGCAGATCCTTGCTTGTATTGAAGCGGCGGCTGTGAAGCGGATGAAAGAATATAGCCGCTATGGCTCAGACACGTTCAAGCAGCTCTATATTTACGGGGCGTTGGATGTATCGCCCACAACGCTCACGCGCAGCTTTGGCTTCCAATGGTCGGTCTCCGGCTGGCTTTTGACGCCCTTCATGCAGAAAGTTGGCCCGGAAGTGGTGGAAAAGATGCGCGCGCGCGTGGTTGCGGAACTGACAACCACCTTTGCCAGCCATTATAGCCATGAGATTTCTCTGGAAGAGGCGCTCGATCTGGAGACGCTTCATGCCTACAATGCCAAGCGGACGGGTGAGAAGTACCTCATCCTGCCGCATAAGGGCGCGTAACTTAGTGAAATAGGCGCAGTTAGACTGCGCCTTCGGCGGACATGACGGTCCGGCCATCCCCGCCCAAAGCGGCGAAGTGGATGGTCGGGCCGTCTTGTTTTCCAACAAGATAAAGCGGCTCTCCGGCAAAAGCAGGAGATTGGCCACGAAATGCAAAGCGCGTGAGCCGGTTCGAACCAAGGTGGCGCGCTGCAAGGTCAAGCAACAGGCTTGCCATCAATGGCCCATGCACCACCAGACCGCGATAGCCTTCCTCGCCTTGCGCATAGGGCAAGTCATAATGGATCCGGTGGGTGTTAAATGTCAGCGCGGAATAGCGAAAAAGCAGAGGTTCACGTGGCGTGATTGCTCGGTGCCAATCCCAGCCGGAAAGCGGAGGCTCAGCGCAATCGGCCGGGCGCGGCGTGGCAGGGGCTGTGCTCGCATCGCGATAGACAATGGTTTGCCGCTCTTGCACCACAATCCGGCCATTGGCTTGCGTTTCGTGCACCACATCCACAAAAACTAAGCTGCCACTGCTGCCAGTTTTTTCACTGATCTTCTCAACAGTTGAGACGCGGCGGATAATGTCGCCGGCTTGAATGGGGCCCAAAAATTCAACGGCGCTTGAGGCCCACATCCGTCGGGGCAGGGGAATGGGAGGCAAGAAGCTGGTGGGGCGATCATCGCGGATGGGGTGCCCATCCGGGCCTAGGGAGGATGTTGGCGCATCGGGCAAGCAGAGGCACCAGTGCAGGCCTTGTGGGGCCATATCATCCCCGACTGGCCGATCCAGCGTTCCATTAAAGCGGGCGAGCAGACCGGGGCTTAGAATATCCTCACGGCTTTCGCTGCGCCCGATCCAAGCGTCCCACGCGCCCATTAATAACTCCGTGGCAAGCCAAGCACATGCTCGGCCACGTAAGAGAGGATCATGTTCGTGCTGATGGGGGCGACTTGGTATAGCCGTGTTTCGCGGAACTTGCGCTCAATGTCATATTCGGCGGCAAAGCCAAAGCCGCCATGAGTCTGGATACAGGCTTCCCCCGCGGCCCAGCTGGCTTCGGCGGCGAGCATCTTGGCCATATTGGCTTCCTCCCCGCAATTTTCCCCCGCCTCATATTTGCGGACACCTTCATGGACCAGCAATTCGGCTGCACGCATCTGCGCGTAAGCACGGGCAATTGGGAATTGAACTCCCTGATTTTGGCCAATGGGGCGGTTGAACAGAACGCGTTCTTTGGCGTAGCTGCTGGCCTTTTCAATGAACCATTTGGCATCGCCAATGCATTCCGCCGCAATCAACAAACGCTCCGCATTCATGCCAGAGAGAATGTAGCGAAAGCCTTTGCCTTCCTCGCCAATCAAATTGGCGGCCGGCACGCGCATATCCTCAAAGAAAACTTCAGTCGTCGAATGGTTCATCATCGTCTCAATTGGACGGATGGTGAGCCCATTGTCTTTCGCGGCATTCATATCGACGAGGAAAACCGAAAGGCCGTCTGTCTTGCTCGCCACCTGATCGCGCGGGGTTGTGCGCGCCAGCAGCAGCATGAGGTCAGAATGTTCGGCACGGCTGGTCCAGATCTTCTGGCCGTTGACGATATAGTCATCGCCCGCACGGCGCGCAGTGGTTTTGAGCGAAAGAGTATCAGTGCCGCTGGTTGGCTCAGTCACGCCAAAGGCTTGCAGGCGCAGCTTCCCCGTCGCAATTTGCGGCAGATAATGTGCCTTTTGCGCGTCAGAGCCGTGGCGCAGCAAGGTGCCCATGATGTACATTTGCGCATGGCACGCCCCGCCATTGCACCCTTGGCGCTGAATTTCTTCAAGAATGGCGGCCGCGCCGGATAAAGGCAGCCCCGCGCCGCCAAATTCTTCAGGAATTAGGGCTGCAAGATAGCCAGCCTCGCCAAGGGCTTGCACAAATTCGCTTGGGTAAGCGCGGTCCTTATCTTTTTGGCGCCAATAGTCACCCGGATATTGCTGACATAATTTTGCAACTTCTTCTCGGATATGACTGTAATCGTTCATTTTAATTCCTGTCTTGCAGCTTACCACGAGCAATGACTTGTGCCTGAATTTCAGCTGCACCCTCAAAGATGTTCAAGATGCGTGCATCGCACAGAATGCGGCTGATTTCATATTCCAGCGCATAGCCATTGCCGCCATGGATTTGCAGCGCAGCGTCGGCATTGGCCCAAGAGACGCGGGCCGCGTGCAGTTTCGCCATTCCTGCTTCAATATCGCAACGCTTGCCCAAATCCTTCTCGCGCGCTGCAAAATAGGTCATCTCTCGGGCAAAAAGTGTATCGACGGCCATCATGGCGAGTTTGTCACTGACACGCGGAAAATCGATCAACGGCTTGCCGAATTGCTTGCGGGACAGCGCATAATCATAGCCCAGCTCAAAGGCCCGGCGTGCCACGCCCACGGCACGCGCCGCTGTTTGGATCCGCGCGCCTTCAAAAGTGCGCATCAATTGCTTAAAGCCTTGGCCCTCAACGCCGCCCAAAAGCGCGTCTTCCGGGGCTGTAAGCCCATCAAATTGCAGCGCATATTCGCGCATGCCGCGATAGCCAAGAACCTCAATCTCGCTGCCCGTCATGCCGGGCGTGAGGAAAGGTTGTGCTTCGGTGCCGCGGGCTTTGGGGATGAGGAACATGGAGAGGCCGGCATAGCCCTTTTCATCCGGCAGGCTGCGGGCCAGCAGCGTCATCATGTCCGACCGCGCGGCATGGGTGATCCAATTCTTCGCGCCATGAATGTCCCAACCTTGCGGGGTGCGCACGGCGCGCGTGGCAAGGCTTGCCATGTCCGAGCCGGTATCCGGCTCTGTAAAGACGGCCGTGGGCAGAACCTCGCCCAGAGCAATGCGGGGCAGCCACTGGGCTTTTTGTGCCTCGGTGCCACCCAGCACGATCAATTCCCCCGCAATTTCTGATCGTGTGCCGAGTGATCCTGCTCCAATCCACCCACGCGACAATTCTTCAGTGATGATGCACATCACCAGCTTGCCAAGGCCAAGGCCGCCAAAGTCTTCGGGAATGCAAACGCCAAAGGTACCTAGGGCCGCCATTTCGGCAATTGTCGCGTCAGGGATGAGTGCATTTTCAAGATGCCAGCCATGCGCAAAGGGAAGGATGCGATCGTCGGTAAAGCGCCGATATTGATCGCGGATGCTGTCAATCAGGCTGTCGCCCGTTCGGTCTGAAATCGCTTGTCCATCTCGGATAAGCTCAACCAACTTTACGCGCGTTTTCGCCGTATTCCCGTGCGCCAAGAAATGTTGGACCGCAGGGTGCGCTGCCAGCTTTTGGGCATCCGCTTCCGCGTCTAAGCCCGCCGGGCGGATAAACTCATTCTGCCCCATGGGAAGCCCGCCCAAAAGCTGAGCCAGGGTTTCGCCAAAACCGATTTGCACGGCCAGTCGATCTGCGTCAGTCGCGCGGTCATTGCTTTCTAGATCTGCCAGCCACAAGGTAACGGCACGCAGGGCTGCTATGCTCGTTTCTACCCACGCATAGCCATGGGCGGCGTGCTGCTCGGCCTCGAGGCTGGAGGACGACAGGCGGGCGCGCAATGCGGCTTGAGCGGCGCTGGCATAAGCCTGTGACGCCTCTAGAGCAGCTTGGGCATGGTGCAGAAGAACAGCCTCAGCCATGAACGCCCACAATGCCAGCATCAATCAGCTTGGCAATCGCGCCGCTGTCGAGCCCCAGGCGTGTCGAGAGAATTTCCTCGCTCTGCGCCCCCAGAAAGGGCGCCGGGGCAGGGGCGATGCGGTCCTGCCCCGGCAGGGTCGCAAAGCTGCCCGCAGCGGGATAGTCTGCCCCACTCGGGTTTTTTGCTCTGCCAAAAATCGGGTTGTTGCCCACCAGCATGGGGTCATGCGCCGCCTCTAACATGGTTTGATAAGGGCCATAACAGCCACCCACTTTATCGAGTGCGGCTTTTAACTCTGCAAAAGCCCAAGTTGCCACGCGTGCTTCGACAAGGGGGAATAGCTCTGCTCGATGGTCAAAACGCACGCCTTCATCCTTGGCAAAAGAAACACCATGCTTTGCCTCTATCGCCGCAATTTCGCTGGCAATGCCCAGCACGTCGACAAGCCCAGTCCATTGGCGCGGCGTAATCGCCATGATCATCAGCCGGACGCCATCTTTGGTCATGAAATCCCGGCCAAAGGCGCCATAGACTGCATTGCCCAGTCGGTCGCGGTTGGCACCTGTGGTCAACACCTCGGCCAAAGAGCCCAAATTGGCGACTGTGCCAATCGCCACGTCTGATAGGGGAACCCGAACTTCCTGCCCCATGCCCGTTGCATCACGATGGCTTAGCGCAGCGAGCATCGCAAAAGCGGCATAGGCTCCGGTCAGCAAATCCCATGCAGGCAGCACATGATTGACAGGCTCTGGCCCCGGTCCTGTTAGATCAGGATAGCCGACAGCGCTGTTGACTGTGTAATCGAGCGCCGGGCCGCCATCTGCCATCCCCATGATGCGCACCGTGACAAGATCAGGGCGGCCCTCTGCCAGCCGATCATGAGCCAAAAACCCGCTAACTGGGAAATTGGTGATGAACTGGCCTGTTTTGCGGACCAATTCCGCCAGGAGTTCGCGCCCTTCTGGCCGACCGAGATCAAGCGCGACAGATTTTTTAGCGCGGTTCAGATTTTCCCAATACAGGCTCTGGCCTGTATCGGCCTTTGGCCAGCGGTTGAAATCTGGCCCGCCCCCAATTTGATCAACGCGGATAACTTCTGCCCCCATCTGCGCAAGATACAGCCCAGCCGTAGGGGAGGCGACAAAGGATGACGCCTCAATAATGCTAAGATTGGGCAGAAGCTTATACATGGGGCTTAAGACCAAACATGGCCATTGGCGGCAAAGTCACGCAGCATATGCTTTGCGATTTGCAGCTGCATGATCTGCGTTGTGCCCTCATAGATCCGCAAAATGCGTGCATCGCGGAAGAAGCGCTCGGCCTCATATTCGGCCAGATACCCTGCGCCGCCATAAACTTGCACACAGCGATCAACAACGCGGCCACAGGCCTCAGTTGCAAACATCTTGGCAGCTGCGGCCTTGCGGACGATGTTTTCACCGCGATCGGCGCGGGCGCAGGCATCGGCAATCATGCATTCGGCGGCATAAAGCTCGGCATCGCTATCGGCGAGCATGGCTTGGATCAGCTGGAAATTGCTAATGGCCTCGCCAAAGGCCTTGCGCTCGGTTGCGTAGCGCACAGCAGTATCAAGCGCGCGGCGGCCCATGCCAACGGCCATACCCGCTACAGAAAGCCGTCCGTTATCAAGGCTTTGCATGGCAATTTGAAAGCCGCGCCCCTCAACGCCGCCAACCAAAGCATCACCGGGGATTTTGACATCATCCATGTTAATGTCGGCAATATGGGCACCCGATTGCCCCATTTTCTTATCTGGGCTGCCAATGCTGATGCCCGGCGACGTCATATCAACAATGAAGGCCGAGACATGGGCGTTTTTCGGCAGTGCTTCTTTGTTGGTGCGCGCCATGATGAGGCCGATTTTGGCGTGCGGGCTGTTCGTAATATAGCGCTTGGTGCCGTTGAGGCGATAGCCATTGCCCTCGTGCACTGCCGTGGTCTGCATGGCGGCAGAATCCGATCCGCTGCCCGGTTCAGTCAGCCCAAAACAGGCAATTTCGCCAGAGGCAATGCGGGGGAGCCAATGGGCCTTTTGTTCAGGCGTCCCGAAATTCTTGATCGCGCTGCCGGTCATCCCAATGTTGATGGATACCGTGGAGCGGTAGGCCGGAGCCGCATAAGCGAGTTGCTTCACGGTTTCGATATATTGGCTGACATTCATGCCAGCCCCGCCAAATTCTTCGGGAATGGTAATGCCAAACAATCCCATATCGCGCATTTCCTGCAAGATATCCTCAGGAATGCGGTCTTGCGCGATGACATCGGCTTCAGCCGGGATCAGGCGTTCGCGGACATAGCGGCGCAGCTGATCAATAAAGGCCTCAAAAATTTCTGGGTCCATGCCGGACATAGGGCTCTCCATCACACAGGATCATAAGGGAACACATCGCCCGACCGTTCTGCTGGGTCTGCAAAACTTGGGCGGAAGGCAGGCAAGAGTTCGCTCGCAATTGTTTCGGCGCTCCAGCCGTCACTGCGGTGCATCGACCGGATGGGCCGGGGCTTCGAAAACAAGAATATCTCGTTCTTGCGCACAGCGAAAATCTGGTTGGTCACTTCGCTGGATGCATCGGAGGCGAGGAAGACAACCAAAGGCGCGATCTTGTCAGCACTCATGGTCTTAAGCCGTTCAACGCGGGCCTTTTCTTCCTCAGTTGTGGCGGGGATGGAGGCTGTCATGCGGCTCCATGCAAAAGGCGCGATGCAGTTAGAGCGGACGCCCGCACGTGCCATATCAAGCGCAATAGATTGCGATAGGCCGACAATGCCCAGTTTGGCCGCCGAATAATTGGCTTGCCCAAAATTACCAATCAGGCCCGAGGTTGAGGTGAAGTGGATGAAGCTGCCCGACCCCTGATCCTTGAAATACGGCGTGGCCGCTTTGGAGACGTTGAAACAGCCGTTTAGGTGCACGTCAATCACGGCCTGCCAATCTTCATGGCTCATCTTATGCCAGATGCGGTCACGCAGAATGCCTGCATTGTTTACAACAGCGTCAATGCGACCAAAAGTCTTTACGGCATCTTCAATAATCGAAGCCGCGCCTTTCGGGTCGGCAACGCTGGCGCCATTCACCAAAGCCTTGCCGCCTGCACGACGGATATCTGCAACGGTTTCTTCAGCGGGAGAAAGATCAGTGCCTTCACCTTCACCGGAAGTGCCCAAATCATTAACCACCACTGCGGCGCCCTCTTTTGCGCACAACAGGGCAATTTCTCTCCCCACGCCGCGCCCGGCGCCAGTTACTGCAACTACTTTGCCGTCGAGCATGCCCATTGGTCATTCCGCTCCTGTGTTTTCGTTCCCGGCTTGGTCCGCCCTTAATTGGCGTGAGTCCCTATGGCCGTTTTCTCAAGGCCAGAAGAGTTTGCGGGTTGCAAGACCTAAAGTTGAGGGGGGTGAGGCAAGAAATCCCCTTTCGCAAAGACATCTTGTCGCCTAAAGCGCGTCCCGAAATGCACGCCTACGCCAATCCGGCTCGATTCCTGAAGCTCGCGCGTCCACTGACGCCCGTGTTCCTCATTGCTGGGATTATCCTTATCCTTGCCGGCAGCTATGCGGGCCTTATGCTCACTCCTAAAGATTATCTGCAGGGGGATAGCGTCCGGATCCTGTATATTCACGTACCTGCGGCTTGGCTTGGCATGGGGGGCTGGTCGGCCCTTGCAATTGCCAGCATTGTGCAACTTGTTTGGCGTCACCCGCTTGCAGGGGTTGCTGCCCGCGCGATTGCTGTTCCCGGAGCGCTCTTTACGGCTCTATGTCTGATTACCGGCTCCATTTGGGGTCGGCCCACTTGGGGCACATGGTGGGAATGGGATGGCCGGATGACCTCTATGCTCGTCCTCCTCTTCTTGTATTTTGCTTATATTGCCCTTGCCAATGCTAGCGAGGAGCGGACCAGCGTAAGCCGGGCAACCGCTATTTTTGGAATTGTTGGCGCTGTAAATATTCCAATCATCAATCGCTCAGTCGTTTGGTGGAATAGCCTGCATCAAGGCCCGTCTATCACGCTAAAGGGTTCGACCATTGCGCCAGAGCTCCTTTGGCCATTGGGCCCAACATTGCTTGGCTTTTCGTTACTTTTCGGCGCGATCGTGCTGATGCGGATGCGTGCCAATTTGGCGGAAGCCAAGCGCGAGGCGCGGTTGCGCCGATTGGCGGCAGCATGAACCACTGGCCTTTCATTATTGCGGCTTATGGGCTGACGGGCTTGGCAACGATAGCTGTTACCCTGTGGAGCTATTTGGCCATGCGCCGCGCTGAGGCAGAGCTTGAGCGCAAGGATGAGGACCAATGAAAGCGAAGAAGCAACGGCTTATTCTTGCGCTCTTGGCACTTGCCGCTGTCATTGGTGCTGGTTTGCTGGCTGCCTCTGGCCTGAAGCAAGAAGCCTCATTCTTTTATGCGCCGGGTGATGTTAACCCATCGGAATTGCCACTGGATCGTGCTGTCCGCTTGGGCGGCATGGTCAAGGAAAAGTCTATTCGCCATGATCCAGATGGAGTCACCATCCATTTCATTGTGGAGGATGGCAAAGCGACAGTGCCGGTGAGTTTCAAAGGCATTGCGCCCGATTTGTTCAAAGAAAAATCAGGCGTGGTGGCTGAGGGTCATTTTCAGCGGGATGGCAGCTTCGTCGCGACGAACCTGCTCGCCAAACATGATGAACGCTATATGCCTCCCGAATTGGAAGGCAAAATGCACAAAACAGGTAGCCTGACACAATGATTGCTGAAATTGGGCTGGGGCTTTTGTGGCTTGCGGCCGGCCTTGCGGTTCTTCAATCCGTGCTCGGTGGTTTGGCGCTAAAGATGCCGCATCGCCCAGATTTGGGAAATGCGATTAAGCCTGTCGCGATAGCGCAAGGCGTTCTAGCCACATTCGCCTTTGCTGTGCTGGTCTATCTGTTCATGATCTCAGATATGTCAGTCAAACTGGTGGCCGATAACAGCCATTCTGAAAAGCCATGGCTGTACAAATTTTCTGGATCTTGGGGCAATCATGAAGGGTCGATGCTGCTCTGGGTGGCGATCCTGTCGCTTTCAGGGAGTGGCATCGCGCTTTTGGAGCGTCGGGTGCGGCGTGACACGCTGATCGCCACATTAATGGCTCAAGGGCTGATTGCGCTTGGGTTTTATGCCTTTTTGCTCTTTTCCTCCAATCCCTTTGCGCGGCTGAACCCGGCGCCGTCCGATGGCAATGGGCTCAACCCGTTGCTGCAAGACCCGGGCTTGGCGCTCCACCCGCCAACGCTGTATCTTGGCTATGTTGGGATGTCCGTGGCCTTTAGCTTTGCTGTTGGGGCGCTGTTGACCAAAGATGTTGGCCCGGCCTTTGCGCGTGCCATGCGGCCTTGGGTGTTGGGCGCGTGGGTATTCTTAACGCTTGGCATTACGGCGGGCAGCTATTGGGCCTATTATGAATTAGGCTGGGGCGGCTGGTGGTTTTGGGACCCAGTGGAAAACGCATCTCTCATGCCATGGTTGGCGGCGACAGCGCTGCTCCATTCTGTGACTGTGCTGGCAACGCGCGATGCCCTGCGCGCCTGGACGATCATGCTTGCCGTTGTGGCCTTTTCCATGTCGATGATTGGAACTTTTCTTGTCCGGTCTGGCATTCTCACGAGCGTACACGCTTTTGCGGTTGATCCAGAGCGTGGCACGTTCATTCTGGCCTTGCTGCTCATCTATATTGGAGCGGCGCTCACGCTCTTTGCGGTGCGCGTCGGAACTGTGCGCGAAGGCGCAACCTTTGAGCCCGTAAGCCGCGAGGCGGCCCTTGTTCTCAACAATCTCTTCCTCACAGTCATTCTTGGCGTGGTGCTGATTGGCACACTTTATCCCATTGTGGCGCAGGCCATGGGGCAACAAATTTCTATTGGCCCGCCCTATTTTAACCCTGCAGCCGGGTCTGTGGCGCTGCTGCTGGTTGTTGCCATGGCCGCCGGCCCGTTGATGCGCTGGCGGCGAGATGGGGCGAGCGCGCTGATCCGCCGGATGGCACTGCCACTGGCTTTTGGCGCTGTCGTTTTGGTTCTTGTCCGCCTGATGGCCCCAGAGATTAGCATTTTATCTTGGCTCGGATTGTCGGCGGCGGCTTTGGCCGCGGCGGGCAGCCTTGCACCTTTATGGGGCCGCAATTTGCGACGCACCCCGCTGTTCACATGGGGCATGGTCGTCTCGCACCTTGGAGTTGCCGTGGCGCTTGCGGGTATGGCGACTGACACGGCCTTTATGAAGGAACGACTGGTTGCCGTTCGCGAAGGCGAGGCGGCGGATGTGGGGCCGTACAGTGTTCGCTTGGTCATGGTCGCACCAGTGATCGGGCCAAATTGGACGGCGCTAGAAGCCACTATGGAAGCCCAGCGGGGCACTGCTGCGCCATTCACGCTGAAGCCGCAGGCGCGCAATTACAGCAACCCGCCGACTGACACGAGTGAGGCAGCGATTTCCACGCGATGGGATGGTCAGCTTTACGCTGTGCTTGGCAAGCAGAATGCCGATGGAAGCTGGCAGCTTCGTCTGTGGTGGAAACCATGGGTTACGCTCATTTGGTTGGGCGGTGGATTAATTGCTCTGGGCGGCGCGCTGTCCTTATTGGGGCGGCTATGGCGGGAACGCCGGGGCCATATGGAGGCCACACATGCGTAAATTACTTTTGTGGGTGCCATTAATGGTGTTCGCGTTGTTTGCAGGGGTCTTGTTGCGCGGCCTGATCGCCCCGGAATCAGGAACAATCTCCTCAAAGATGGTGGGTAAGCCTGTGCCAGACTTTACCTTGCCTGCCGCAATTGCCAGCCATCCGGGTCTCTCCAGCGCCGACTTAAAGTCAGGCAAGCCCGTTTTGCTCAATATCTTTGCCAGCTGGTGTTTGCCTTGCGCCACAGAAGCCCCAATTCTTTTGGAATTGGAGAAGCAAGGTGTTGAGATTCACGCCATTGCCATTCGCGATAAGCCGGAAGACGTGGTCGCCTTTCTGCGCCAGCATGGTGATCCTTATGCGCGGATTGGGTCTGATGTCTCAAGCCAAGTGCAGATTAGCTTAGGCTCATCAGGGGTGCCAGAAAGCTTTGTCATTGATGGCAAAGGCATCGTACGGATGCAGCATTTGGGCGACATCCGGGCCGAGGATGTGCCAAAGATTCTTGCTGCTTTGAAAGCGGCTGAATGATGATGCGGGGCCTGCTTCTGCTCATCCTTGCAGGGCTTTCCGCGCCTGCGCTGGCTGATTCTCGTATGGATGCAGCGCCCTATGCCTATGTTCAGTTGAAAGATCCGGCAAAGGAACGTCAGGCGAAGGACTTGATGGCCACAATCCGCTGCCTTGTCTGTCAGGGCCAATCCATTGCAGATTCAGATGCCGAAATGGCCGGTGATATGCGCTCGCTGATCCGCGAGCGGATCCAGAAAGGGGAAAAGCCAGAGGCCATTCGGGCGTGGCTGATTGAGCGTTATGGTGATTGGGTGACCTATGCACCACCAACTCGCGGATCTTCTCTGGTGTTATGGGGCCTTCCGTTGGTTCTGCTCATGTTCGGAACAGGGCTGGCGATGAGCCGTATTCGCAGAAAGGCCCATTAATGGCGCTCTTTGGTGTTATCCTTATTGGTCTGCTGACAATTGCTGTTCTGTGGAAATTTGGTCGTGTCTCGCAGGGCGCGCTGTCTCTAACGGGCGCTGCGCTTGCGCTCGGGCTGGTTGGCTATTCTTTACAGGGGGATCCCAATTTGGCCGGTGCGCCTGTTGCACCTAAGCCTGAAGTTCCCGCGATGCCCCTTGCAGATGCTGGGGCGCAGGGTGAGTTGATTGGGAAATTTGGGACTGAGGCTGAGGCCATGGCCCAAGCTGACAGCTACTTCCGGATTGACCGGCCTGATTTGGCCGCCGCTGTGCTGCAACGTGCGCTGAAATCAAACCCAAATAGCGCAGCGCTTTGGACGGGCCTAGGCAATGCCATGGTGGGGCAGGGGCGTGGTGTTCTGTCGCCCGCCGCAGACTATAGTTACAAAAGAGCGTTGAAGATTGCGCCTGGCTATCCCGGGGCGCTGTATTTTTATGGGATGGCCTTGGCACAAAATGGTCGCGCGGAAGAAGCAAAGCCAGTTTTTCGCCAGTTGATCGCTACAATTCCACAAGACGCGCCCTTCCGGCAAAAATTGTTGGCTGATCTAGGCCGGGCGGGTCTGTTGGATAATGGCACCACGGCGCCCGCTGCCACGTCCAAATGATTTGCGGGGCGTGCAGCACCGTGCTAGCGGGCGCGACGTTTTCATCACGCCACATCCCCGTTTTGGCGATGTCGCGCATTTAATGGGTCCTCGCAATGAGTGAGTCCGCAGCAAATTCCGCCCGTTATCAAGACATTGAAGAGCACGGCCATCAAAATCATGGTCCTCTTCATAAGTTGATGATTGCCGCAATCGGCATTGTCTATGGTGATATCGGGACGAGTCCCATCTATGCTTTTCGGGAAACATTTGCCGGGCATCACCCAATTCCGCCAGATCATCTGCATATTTATGGCGTGTTGAGCCTGATTTTCTGGTCGATGATGGTCGTCGTGTCATTGAAATATGTCACGGTGATCTTGCGGGCCGACAATAAGGGAGAAGGCGGCAGTTTGGCCTTGCTTGCGCTCATCAGTCGCGAGGCTCAAGGCAAAAGCTGGTCTGTCCCGATTGTTATGCTCGGCGTGTTTGCAACCGCGCTCTTTTATGGGGATTCCATGATTACACCGGCCATGTCGGTGTTATCTGCATCAGAAGGTTTGGCAGTTGTCAGCCCAGCCTTTGAGCCGCTCGTGCTGCCCATTTCAGTGACCATTCTCTTTTGTCTCTTTGCCTTCCAGTCTCGCGGAACGGCGCGGGTTGGAGCCTTATTTGGCCCAATCATGATCGTCTATTTCTGCACATTGGCGCTTTTGGGCATTTATCACATTGTTCAATCTCCTGAGATTATTTGGGCCCTGTCGCCCAGCCATGCGGTCTCCTTCTTTGCGGATGACCCCTTGCGGGGCTTTTTGGCTTTGGGGTCTGTCGTCCTAGCCGTCACAGGTGCTGAGGCTCTTTATGCCGATATGGGCCATTTCGGCCGTCGCCCCATCCGCATTTCATGGATCTGGATCGTGTTGCCCGGCCTTATGCTGAACTATCTGGGGCAGGGTGCCATGATTATGAGCATGACGCCGCAAGAGGCCAATCAGGCGATCCTCAACCCCTTCTTCCTGCTTGCGCCTGAAAGCCTGCGCCTGCCGCTGGTGCTTTTGGCCATTGCTGCCACAATCATTGCCAGCCAAGCAGTCATCTCTGGGGCATTCTCGCTGACGCAACAGGCCATTCAACTGGGCTTTATGCCGCGCTTGCGCATTCAGCATACAAGCGAAAGCGCTGCCGGCCAGATATACATTCCAGTCATCAATTGGGCGCTGATGGTGATGGTCATTTTGTTGGTGCTGCAATTTGGCAGCTCAAGCAATTTGGCGTCCGCCTATGGCATTGCGGTGACGGGGGCGATGTTCATCGACACTTGCCTGCTCGCCGTGCTGTTGCTGAACATTTGGAAATGGAACCGCTGGTTCATTTTACCGCTGTTGGCCGTGTTCTTCGTTGTGGATACTGCCTATTTCACGGCAAACCTTACAAAGGTGCCTTCTGGGGGGTGGTTCCCGCTGGTGGTTGGCTTAATTGTCTTTACGATGCTGACCACATGGTCCCGCGGTCGCAAGCTGATGATGGAGCGGATGCGTGAAGCGGCGATGCCGGTGAAGGTTTTTATCAATTCTGCCGCAAGCTCTGCCTCGCGCGTCCCCGGTACAGCTGTGTTCATGACATCAACAGTTGAAGGCGTGCCGCACGCGCTGCTGCATAACTTGAAACATAACAAGGTGCTGCATGAGCGTGTGATCTTGCTGACAGTGAAGATTCCCGGCGTGCCCTTTGTGGATCCGGATAAGCGCTGCCAGATGGATGATCTGGGGCAGGGCTTCCACCGACTGATCCTGAAATTTGGCTTTATGGAAGAGCCGGATGTTCCCGCTGCGCTGGCGGAGATTACAACCTGTGGCCCACCCATCAAGATGATGGAAACCAGCTTCTTCCTTGCACGTCAGACCTTATTGCCATCGTCCCGCCCTGGCATGGCGATTTGGCGCGAAAAGCTGTTTGCTTGGATGTTGCGCAACGCGGAAAGCGCAATGGAGTTTTTCCGGTTGCCCACCAACCGCGTTGTGGAATTGGGCAGTCAAGTCGAGATTTAGGGCCAGGCAGGGCGATATTTCTTATTGCCCTGCTTTGGCCTGTTGACCCGCCGAAAAAGCCTGCCTATAGGCGCGCTTCCCGAGAGTTTCGGCGACTTGGGGCGGAGTAGCTCAGCTGGTTAGAGCAGCGGAATCATAATCCGCGTGTCGGGGGTTCGAGTCCCTCCTCCGCTACCACCTCTCAAAATTTGGTCTGTTTGCTTTGCCTTTGGTCAACCGCGCTGTGGGGCCAATTGGACGCGGCGTCTTTGGGCGAAAAGAAGGCCCAGCGTTCCTAAAAGGAATAAACCACCAACGCCCGGTTCAGGCACGGGCTGGCCAGTTGTGCCGCCGCCATTCCCGCCACCTCCATTACCGCCACCGCCATTCCCGCCGCCCCCATTGCTGGTGCCATTCGACGTCGTGTTGATAGTCGATGGCCCGCATCGATTAGCATTTGCTTCTGGCGCATTTGCAGGGCTGATGCAGGCGGCAGAATATTCCCATGTTTGTCCGCCGCCTTTCTTGGACGTGCCTGTTGTGCGTTGGCCATTGGTCCAGGTTGTCTGAATGTTAAACTTATTCCCATCTTCATAGGATAGGGTCACGTTTTGTCCGGAGACTGGGCTCACGGTGTCAAATCTATTGAGAACACCCGTTTGCCCATTGTTGGTCTTTTTGGGACCCGTATAGGTGACGGAGCCAGTTACACCCGTCAGCGTGACGCCATTGTCGAGTTTAAAGACGTCAGACGCCAGTCCGGTAAATTCTTTAAAAATTGCATTATATCCAGATATTGTGTTGGTAATGCCGGGCTGGCCAGTTGGTGTTGTTGTTGCCGTTAAGGTGAACTTACCGCTTTGGTTGTCCACCGTTACCGTTCCCGATGTTGCATAGCCCTTATCGTCATTTGGGGTGCTTAGCGTGTAGGTATAGACTGCCGCTGCTGCGAGTTGGGGCGCTAAAGCCAGCGCAAGCGATGTCACAGCCTTCACCGAAAATTTAAGCATTGCTTCTAGTCCTTGTCGCCGTGGACGGTGTCTGCGGTGCGCAGGCCCATCTCATGTTTCTTTTGCGACCATTGGGAAGGTGCAGGCGCGTGGGGCAAGTGATGAAGAAGGTTAACGGCGCAGTTCTTGGACTTTTGTTGCTGCAAACGGCGTGCTCGCAAGAAACTGTCCCAACGGTGGACGCAATTCAGGCGGCGTATGACCGCAGTGACTTTGTGCAAGCGCGAGAATTGGCGCGGCGTGCTTTGAATGCGAACCCCGCTGACCCACGAGTCATGTTGCTCAACAGCCAGATCGCGATTGAGAGCGATAGCCCAGATTATGCCCTGACGGCCTTGCGGCCTCTGTTAAGCGACCCGGAATATGGCCCACGCGCGCGGCCTTGGCTGGGCCGGGCATTGGTGATGAGCAATCAGCCGGCAGCAGCTCTGCAGCTTTTGGGGGATAGGGCCCCGACAGATGGCCTGTCTGCGGCCGTGTCTGTTGTCGCCCATCGCGCGCTGGGAGAATTGGACCGCGCACGCGAAGCCTTTGCAACGGGCAAGGCAGCTTTTCCAAATTCTCCTGATCTGATCATGATTGAGGCAGAAGAGGCGCTGCGCGTGGGGGATGTTGGCCATGCGCGCGCGCAAGTTCAGCGATTGCTGCGCCTGGCTCCAAACAAGGTGGACACGCAAATGCTGGCGGTGCGCATGGCCTTAATCGATGGGCAGCCAGACCGGGCTGAAAAGCGATTGGATTGGGTGTTAACTGCTCGCCCAGATCATGCATCTGCCTTGCTGGCCAAGGGGAGCCTGCGTCAAGAAAAGGGAGATTTAGCAGGCGCTGAAATATATCTGAAAAAGGCAGCGAAATTGAGCGGCAATTCTGCGCTTGTTGCGCAATATCTGCGGGCGCGCATGGCCTATGATAAGGGCGATACTGCCGAAGCGCGCAAGCGAATGGATGAAATTGGCAATCCCAGCGTTTTTCCGCCAGCGGCTCAGCTGGCGGGGATTTTGGCTGCAGAGGCTGGGCAGAATGATCGCGCCATTCGCCTGCTCCAGGGATATCTAGCCGGCAATCCCGATGATGCGGCTGCGCGCGGTGCTTTGGCGCAGGCGTTGATGCAAACGGGAGATGCAATGGAAGCCTGGCATTATCTTGAGCCCGCAGCCCGCGCCAACAATGCGGATGCGAAGATCGTGTCATTGGCCGCGAAACTGACTGCACAGCTTGGCCTGCCTGAAGCGAAGGCTTGGCAGGCGCGGCAGCAGCGGGCGCAAATGTCGCAGGCGCGCTTGGCGCTGTTTGCTCAAGCGCAAAAAGCCATGTCTGCCCGGGATTGGCAGCGCGCCGACCAGATTTATGCAGAACTGCTTCGGGGGGCGCCCCCCGCAGGCGACAAAATCTTGCTGAACAATGCAGCCTATATTCGCCAGCAATTGGGCGATCTGGATGGCGCAGAGCGGCTCATTCGACGGGCCTTGACCTTAGGCGCCCCAGATGGCGTGGTGCTGGATACAGCAAGCTGGATCTTGTTCCAAAAATATGGCGCAACCCCCGAAGTCCAATCCATGTCGGCCCGCGCCGAAAAGTTGCTGCCTAACAATGCAGATGTGCGCGCTCATGCGGCAAGAATCCGGGCGGCCACTGGCCAAGGCCCCGCGGCATAGCTTGGCTTAGGCTGGGGCCAAGGCTGGCTCTGTTCCAATTTGAACGGCCAATGCCCGGCCCGATAGCCACGCACATTCAATGCGCGGTCCGAGCAGCCAATCTCCACAAACGCCCAGCCCAAGCGCCGGATTCCACAGAGCAGCCTCACCCAATCCAGAGGACATGGCATAGCGCCAACGATGCGTGGATTGAGCAATAGGCTGGGGAAGGGGCAGCGATAGGGCTTCACTCAAGGCTTCCTGCATGAGCTCAACCACACGTTCTGCCTCGTCTTCGAGATGCGCTGCAGACCAAGAGGCGCTGGCCTGAACGACCCAACATTCCACTCCAGACGCTGGCGTCATGCGCCCAGGCTTTGCTGCCTCTCTGGCCGCCCAGCCAATGGCTCCAACATCACGGATGACTGTCTCATCTGTGGCAAGGGGCTGGTCAAAGGCCAACAGAACCGTCCAACATGGCTGGAAGCGAGCACACATGGCTTTGCGAGCCATGTCAAAATCATGCTGGGCAAGAAAGGTAAGAGCCTGTTCAGAGGGGATGGCGAGAATAACAGCGTCGAAACTGTCATCCCCTGAAAGACCAGAAATAACCCACCCTTTGTCTGTGCGCATCAGCGCTTCAGCGCGGCAATTCCATTGCACGTCAAAAGGGGCTGCCAAATGCCGGATAATGGCATTCATGCTTGGCTTGCCGATCCATGCGTCCTCGGCAATGTCAGGCCATTGGGTCACGATGCCGCGGGCAGCCCATTGGTCGACTTCGGCTTGAAAGTCTGGGTCGCGGGCAGTGAAGTACTGGGCGCCATGGTCGGCCACAGCATCGCCATGCGGCGTGGCGAAGCGCCGGGTGGACATACGGCCACCAGGGCCGCGAGCCTTGTCAAACAGGCGGACATCATGGCCTTGATTGGCCAGTTGGGTCGCACAGGCAAGGCCTGCGAGGCCCGCACCGATCACAGCAATTTTCTGACGCCCGGCGACACCCGCGACATAACTCATACTTCACTCCCCACGGCATTCTGCCGAGGATTTCATGGGGAAAGGCCGCGTGCCCAGCAATCTGCGCAATGGTCTAGGGTAACCCAAAGGCTCTAGTCGATGTGCCTGATGGTCGCTTGCCAAAAGGGGGAAGAGCAGGGGGCGAAGGGGTGTTTGCTGGAAGGATTTTTGAATAAACAAAACGGGCGAAGCTTTCGCTCCGCCCGCTTGTCATGTCAAAATTACATGCGCTTCAAGGCGCAGATTTTGTTGCCGGCTGGGTCACGCAGATAAGCAAGATACATTGAGCCCATTGGGCTGGTGCGCACTCCCGGCGGATCTTCGCACGTCGTGCCACCATTGGCGACGCCTGCCGCGTGCCACGCGTCGCCTTGCTCCGGGCTATCAACGGCAAAGCCAATTGTGCCGCCATTGGCACCGCAGGCGGGTTCGCCATTAATTGGCTGCGTAATGGCGAAAATGCCCTTGGGCGTCATGTAAAAGACACGGCCCTTATCGTCCTGCGTGCCCGGGCCAATGCCCAGTGCGCCCAGCACGGCATCATAAAATTTCTTCGACGCGTTGATGTCATTCGCGCCGACCATGATGTGACTAAACATGGTATGCTCTCCTTCTTGTTAAAATTGTGGCCGCTTGCGAAGCTCATGACGGACGTTTTAACGGGTCCTGCGTGCATGAGATTGAAAGCGGTGTGACGTCTTCTTGGGCCATGACATGGATATTTACCGTGCCAATCGCAATCTTGTTCCTCCTAGATTGGCGCGTATCCAATTGGAAATGGCCTGTCATTTAGGCATTTAGGCCTTGGCTAAAAATGCGCGATGCGCGCCAGCAAAGGCTGCAGGGTCTTCCATCATAGGAATATGGCCCAAATGCTCAAAGATGACTGTTTCAGAATTTTTGATTCCCTTGGCGAGCACATCGACGCAGCTAACGTCAATCACCCGATCATGCCGGCCCCAGACAATCAGCGTCGGATGTTTTACCTTGGGCAAGCGGTCAGTGACTGGGGCCTCCAACGCATCGCGGGCGATATGTTCAAACACCACGTCCAACAACGCCTCACGGCGTTTGGCTTCCGCGAAAATCACCTTTTTAAACTGGCGAGGAATGGGTCGACGCTGTTCCATGACAAACGCCATAAGCTTATCCACATCTGCAAATTCCCGCATCACCAGTGGGTTTTCACCTTGTGCGACCGCCTTTTGAAGGTCACTTTCTTCTGCGCCCACAACCCCCGCATTGTTCACCAAAGTGAGGCTCTTAACGCGCTTGGGATGGTCCAGCGCAACTTGCAGGGCAATAAATCCGCCCATGCTGTTGCCGCCAAGATGGCAAGACTGGATGCCCATGGCGTCTAGAAAACCAATGAGCCGGTCTGCCTGGGCTTTGATCGCATAGCTGCGATTGGCAGACAGATCATTTTCTCCAAAGCCGGGAAGGTCAGGCGCAATCAGCCGATAATCCCCCGTCATGAATGGGGCATAATAGGTCCAATGGTCCTTATCCGCGCCAAAACCATGCACCATCACGACAATCTCACCATTTGCCGGCCCGCCCTCCAAATAGGGCCAATCAATGCCATCGACATGGATTGTCTTGCGGACAAGTTTTGCTTTGCGGCGCAGTGCTGCCTGCACACGGCGGAAAAGAACAGCGGGTGCAAAGGCATAGAGCAAGATCGGCAAGGCCACTGCAAGTGCAATCAGGAGAAGAAGAACGTTCATAGCAAAAGCCTATTTTTGAGGATGGGTTAAGAGATGCGAGCGTTGATCCAACTGAGGACACCTGCCAGCACCTCTTCCCGTTCGGGTTCGTTGAAGACTTCATGATACAAGCCGTTCAACTCACGAAATTCCTTATCGCGGGATGAAACCGCCTGCACCAAAGCGGCGCCGCCGCTTGCGGCGGCAAGCCGGTCGAGACTGCCATGGACAACCAGCAGCGGGCAGTGGATGGCCGCCGCCTTTTCCTGAATTTCCATCATCGAGCGCAGCATTTCAGAGGCGAGCCGGGCGCTCATCTTGCCATGATAGACAAGCGGGTCTGCGATATAGTCAGCAACAACCTGCGGATCGCGGCTTACCGCTTCGGCTTCCAGTGTAATCAGGCCCATATGGGGTGCAATTGCTGATAAAAGCCGCCCGATTATCTGCGTTGCGGCAGACGGTGGTGTTCCGGGCTGAACGGCAGGGCCTGACAATATGGCGGCGCAATAGGCTGATTGATGGTGCAGCAAGTGATGAGCCGCAATGAGGCCACCCATGCTATGGCCCAATAAAATGCGTGGTGTCTTTGGGTGGCGTTGCTGCACCATGTCCAGCAATGCTGCCATGCCATCTAAAAAGACTGAAAAATGCGGCACAAAACCGCGCGCGCCATCTGACCGGCCATGGCCCCAATGGTCCAATGCATAGACGGCAAGGCCAGCATCGGTGAAGGTCTTGGCGACATGCTCATAACGACCAAGATGCTCTGCATAGCCATGCGCCAGAAGGATGATGGCGCGGGGCGCGCCCTTGGGCAGCCAGCACTGGCCAAATAGCTTGGCGCCTGCTGCACGCGACTTTGAATCCAAACTCAGAAGCAATGAGGGCGCAGACGCTTTTGACTTCGCGTCGTTCACCTCTTTGGCTGCGCGGGCCATGACATCCTCCCTATGCCTGTTTTCAGGTCAGGAAACGTTATGTCGGGCTGTTGGCTATCTGTCCAAAAGATTCTTGGCAGAGGCGGTTAGGCTTTTGCGCAGAAATAGCTTTCCAGCTCAGCTTTCTGGCTGTCGTTCAGCGCAAGGCCAAATTTGGTGCGCCGTAAAAGGATGTCCTCAGCCGAACGTGCCCATTCATGATGTCGCAGCCAATCAACTTCAATCTGCGTTAGCCCAGCCCCAAAATCTCTGCCCATATCAGCGAGGCTTTCAACATCAGCGAGCATAGTGTTCAGCAAGGAGCCATAGGCCCGCGCCATTCGCTCGGACCGGGCATCGCCGAGAAAAGGCCAACGTGTGCGGATGCTTGCCAAAAAGGCCTCAAAGCCTTGTGGCAAATCCCCGCCCGGGAAATGCGCGCCCAGCGTTGCGGCTTGGACGGTCCAGCCCATTGGCTTTGCAATTTTTTGGACAGCCTCTTGTGCCAAATGGCGCGCCGTTGTGATTTTGCCACCATAGACAGAGAGGAGCGGCGGCCCTGCTTCGTCAAGATCCAGCACATAATCACGGGTGACGGCCTTGGCATCGGACGCGCCGTCATCATAAAGCGGACGAACACCAGAATAGGTGGAAATCACATCTTCCGGCTCGGTTTGGCGCTTGAAATAGCGGTTCACAGCAGCGCACAAATATTCAATTTCGTCCGGTGCAATCCGCGCGTCCTCAGGCTTTTCTACTGGCGCATCAGTTGTGCCAACCAGCGTCAAACCGCGCTCATAGGCAATGGCAAAGACGATCCGACCATCGGGCTGCTGCAACATATAGGCATGGTCGCCCTCAAAGAGACGCGGCACGATGATATGGCTGCCTTTCACAAGCCGAATGGACGCCTTGGCGTTTACCCCTGTCTTGGCCAGCATATCAGACACCCACGGGCCTGCCGCATTTACCAGAGCATGGGCTTCTACCAGTTCGCCGGATGTCAGCTGGACTTGCCAAACATCACCAACGCGGCGGGCAGACGCAACCGATGTGCGCGTTAAAATTGTGGCCCCATGTTGGGCCGCATCCATCGCATTCAGCACCACAAGCCGTGAGTCATCTACCCAGCAATCAGGATAGACAAAGCCCTTGGCCTTATCGCGCGACAAAGGGGCCGTAAAAATCGTGTCGCTTGCCCTTAATCCGCGAGAATGGGGCAGGCTGATCCGCCCGCCAATATGGTCATATAAAAATAGGCCTAGCCGCACCAGCCACCAGGGGCGCACGGCATGTTCATGCGGCAGAACGAAGTGCAGCGGATAAATAAGATGCGGGGCTTGGCGCAACAGCTGCTCACGCTCTTGTAGTGCCTCACGCACCAAGCGAAATTCAAAATATTCAAGATAGCGCAGGCCGCCATGGATCAGCTTTGTGGAGGCCGAAGACGTATGACTTGCAAGATCATCGCGTTCAAACAAAATGGTGGACAGACCATTGCGGGCCGCTTCGCGCGCGATGGCCGCCCCATTAATGCCGCCGCCAATGATTGCCAGATCGTGGATCATCCGCTGTTCATGACAAGGCTGTCATAAGATTTCAATCTGTTCCATTTGCTAGGGGGTAAAGGCTGTGGAACTTGCACGGTGCAGCTGCGGGCCTTGCCCAAGCGGCTGGGGCAAGCAGGCGACACTTATGTGCATCCGTATGCACAATCATTGTGTATGAGAGCAAATCCCTTAGGGAAAATTCTGACTTTAATCTGGTAGATATTTTATGGCATTTCTCGCCGACAAATTGGTGCTTTTTGGCGCAACGGGCGATCTTTCGCAGCGGATGCTGCTGCCATCCCTGTGCGCGCTTCATGCTGACGGTCTTGTGCCGCAAGATTTGCAAATCATTGGCACAGCGCGGTCGGAATATGGGGATGCTGATTTTCGCGCTTTCGCGGCCAAGGCGCTGGAACAATTTCTGCCAGAAGATCGGAAATCAGCCATAACGGGTTTTCTTGAGCGGCTGAATTATCAAACACTAGACGCTACGCGCGCCGAAGATTTTCCGGCACTTGCCGAAAAAGTCGGCACGCCGCGCCATGGTGTCGCCATGTTTTTGTCAACGGCGCCGTCCTTGTTTGAACAAACCATTGCTGGGCTGTCCGCCTGTGGTCTTGCATCCGGCACAAGCCGTATTGGCTTGGAAAAGCCGTTAGGCACCAGCCTTGAGTCCAGCGCGCTTATCAATGACGCGGTTGCCCGGGTTTTCAGCGAAGACCGAATTTTCCGGATTGACCATTATCTGGGCAAAGAAACGGTGCAGAATTTGTTGGCTCTGCGTTTTGCCAATATGCTGTTTGAGCCACTGTGGAATGCCAGCCATATTGATCATGTCCAGATTACAGTTGCCGAAACTGTTGGGCTGGAAGGGCGCGTCGGCTTTTACGATGGCGCAGGCGCTCTGCGTGACATGGTGCAAAACCATATGCTCCAATTGCTTGCCTTGGTGGCCATGGAGCCGCCTGCAAGCTTTGATGCAACGTCCATTCGTGATGAAAAAGTGAAGGTTCTTCGCTCTTTACGCGACTTGCGGTCGGGCGATAGCGTGACAGGACAATATCGGGCTGGCGCGATTAATGGCGCGGCGGTCCCCGGTTATGATGAGGAATTGGGCCGCGCATCTGGTACGGAAACCTTCGTTGCCTTGCGGGCCCATGTCGATAATTGGCGCTGGAAAGGTGTGCCTTTTTATCTGCGCACGGGAAAACGTTTGCCCGAACGAAAGACTGAAATTGTCATTCAGTTTAAGGCCGTTCCGCACAGTATTTTTGCCAAACAAGGCGCCAAGGCAGAACCGAACCGGCTGATCATCGGTATTCAGCCACAAGAGAATATCCGCTTGTCTGTCATGGCTAAAAGTCCGGGCCTAGACCGGGGAGGGGTGCGCCTGCGAGAAGTGCCGCTGGACATTTCCATGCCCAATGCCTTTGCAGGGGCCAAGCGCCGCATAGCTTATGAGCGGTTGCTGCTGGACCTGATTGAGGGCGATCAAACCTTGTTTGTCCGCCGAGATGAAGTGGAAGCGCAGTGGCATTGGATTGATGCGATCCGTGCTGGATGGGCGGAAAATGGTCTTGATCCAAAGACGTATACGGCAGGAAGCTGGGGGCCATCTTCTGCGATTGCGCTGGTAGAGCGCGATGGAGTGACTTGGCATGACTAAACTGCACCCCGCAATTGAACGGGTGACAGCGCGGATCATTGAAAAAAGCCGGGCTGGGCGTCAGCGGTATCTTGATTTGATTGCGCGTGAGGCTGACTCTGGGCTTGGCCGCCCGCGCTTATCCTGTGGCAATTTGGCACATGGCTTTGCCGCTGCTGAGGAAGACAAGGCCGTTATCAAAAATGGTCAGGCGCCCAACTTAGCTATTGTGACGGCCTATAATGACATGTTGTCGGCGCATCAGCCTTATGGCCGTTATCCCGAAGCCATTAAACTGTTCGCGCGTGAAGTTGGCGCAACGGCCCAAGTGGCTGGCGGTGTGCCTGCCATGTGTGATGGCGTGACTCAGGGCCAATTGGGCATGGAATTGTCGCTCTTCAGCCGTGATACAATTGCAATGGGCACAGCTGTTGCGCTGAGCCATGCGATGTTTGAGGGCATGTTGCTGTTGGGTATTTGCGACAAGATTGTCCCTGGCTTGTTGATTGGCGCCCTACGCTTTGGCCATTTGCCGGCAATTTTGGTGCCTGCTGGGCCAATGCCTTCGGGCCTGCCCAACAAGGAAAAGCAGCGCATTCGCCAGCTCTTTGCAGAAGGCAAAGCCAGCCGGGCAGAATTGCTGGAGGCCGAGTCTGCGTCTTACCACAGCCCAGGAACGTGCACCTTTTATGGCACAGCCAATTCCAATCAGATGATGATGGAAGTTATGGGCCTCCACATGCCAGGCGCTGCCTTTGTAAACCCGGGCACGAAATTGCGGACAGAATTGACACGTGCCGCAACGCATCGCGTGGCTGCCATTGGTCGCCATAGTGAAGATTATCGTCCGCTGGGCCAGTGCGTTGATGAAAAAGCAATCATAAATGCGTGTGTCGGCTTGCTGGCAACAGGCGGTTCGACGAACCACGCAATCCACTTGCCCGCAATTGCACGTGCCGCTGGGATTTCAATTGATTGGCAAGATTTAGATGAACTGTCGGCTGCTGTTCCCTTGATTGCAAGGGTGTATCCCAATGGATCGGGGGATGTGAACCATTTCCACGCCGCGGGCGGTATGGGCTTTGTCATCCGTGAGTTGCTTGAGGCAGGTCTGCTCCATCGGGACATCATGACTGTCGCTGGCAATGACTTAACGGCCTATGGCCAAGAGCCTGTTTTGCACGGCGACCAATTGGCGTGGCGCGATGCGCCTGCGACCAGCGGCGATGAGACAATGCTCCGCACCCCCGCTAATGCGTTCCAGCCTGATGGTGGAATGCGTTTGGTGCAGGGTAATTTGGGCCGTGCCACCTTCAAGACCAGCGCCGTTGAGATGGATCGTTGGACCATTGAAGCCCCGGCGCGTGTGTTTGATAGCCAAGAGGCCGTTTTGGCGGCCTTTAAAGCAGGGGAGTTGGAGCGCGATGTTGTTGTCGTGGTTCGTTTCCAAGGCCCGCGCGCTAATGGCATGCCAGAATTGCATAAATTGACCCCGCCTTTGGGGGTTTTGCAAGATCGTGGGTTCCGCGTCGCCCTCGTGACTGACGGACGTATGTCTGGCGCAAGTGGGAAAGTGCCTGCCGCCATCCACCTGACACCAGAAGCGCTTGGCGGCGGCCCGCTTTCGCGTGTGCAGGATGGAGATGTCATCCGCCTATGCGCTCGGACAGGCAGCTTGGAAGTCTTGGCTGATCTCGATACCCGTACGCCTGCTGAAGCTGCGATTATTCCAGACGGAACGGGCAGAGAAATATTTGCGATGATGCGTTTGGGGGCAGATGGGGCAGAACAAGGCGGTTCTGCGATGCTGGCCGCGGCGGGGCTGTGATGCAGATTGTCAGCGTTGATATTGGCGGCACCCATGCCCGCTTCGCGCTTGCTGAAATTGAAGGCGGCCGTGTGACAGCGTTGGGCGAGGCCGTCACGATGCCAACGGCGGAGCACGCCTCTTTCCAAACTGCTTGGGAAGCCTTTGGTGCCCAGATTGCTCAGCCCATGCCCAAGGCCGTCGCCATTGCCATTGCGGCCCCCGTGGTTGGCGACATCATTAAGTTCACGAATAATCCTTGGATTATTCGTCCCGGCCTGATCCCAGAAAAGCTCGGTGTCGATCACTGGGTGCTGGTCAATGATTTTGAAGCTGTTGGTCACGCAGTCGCACAGGCAGAGGCCAATCATTTCACACATTTATGTGGCCCTGACGCGCCATTGCCTGCCGAAGGGACAATCAGCATCATTGGGCCCGGCACGGGTTTGGGTGTTGCCCATATCTGGCGGGGGCAGGGCGACTATCATGTTGTAGCGACGGAAGGTGGGCATATTGATTTTGCCCCGCTCGATGGCATTGAAGACGCCGTTCTAACGCGGCTGCGCAACCGCTATCGCCGCGTGTCAGCGGAACGCGTGGTGTCTGGCCCTGGTCTGGTTGATATTTATGAAACCTTGGCGGGCATTGAGGGCCGTCCAGTTGTGCCTTTGGAGGATAAGGCACTTTGGGCGCTTGGGACATCTGGCAAAGACAGCCTGGCAGCAGCTGCGGTTGATCGTTTTTGTTTGTCGCTTGGCAGTGTGGCTGGCGATATTGCTTTGGCCCAGGGCGGCAAAGGCGTGGTGATTGCCGGCGGTCTTGGCCTAAGGATTCGCGAGACGCTGTTACGGTCTGGCTTTGCAGAGCGCTTCCGCGCCAAAGGCCGCTTTGAAGCTCTGATGGCGTCGATCCCCGTCAAGTTAATTACGCATCCGCAGCCTGGTCTGTTTGGCGCGGCGGCGGCCTTTGCAAAGGACCATGGTTAGTGCGCTCGATTGAAGCAATTATGCGAACATCTCCTGTCATTCCTGTGTTGGTCGTTGAGGAGGTGTGCCACGCAAAGCCCATGGCCGAGGCGCTGGTCGCTGGCGGTTTGCGCGTCTTGGAAGTTACCTTGCGGACGCCCTGTGCGCTTGAAGCACTGCAGGAAATGAAGCAGGTTAAAGGGGCAATTGTCGGCGCGGGTACAGTTTTGAACGCCGCGGATTTACGCGCCGCAATTGATGCGGGAGCAGAGTTTATTGTTTCGCCGGGGCTCACAGAACCGCTTGGCAAAGCGGCGATAGATTCTGGCATTCCATTTTTGCCGGGCATTGCCAATTCGGGGGATATCATGCGCGGGCTAGACCTTGGCCTGCAGCACTTTAAATTCTTTCCCGCAATGGCCTCTGGCGGGTTGCCTGCGCTTAAGGCGTTGGCCGGACCTTTTGGTCAGGCGCGTTTTTGCCCAACTGGCGGCATCACGCCGCAGACTGCGCCAGAGTGGCTAGATTTTGATCCTGTCTTATGTGTTGGCGGCAGTTGGCTTGTCGGGAAGGGGAGCCCGAACTCCGCAGATATAATGGCTAACGCGCAAGCCGCTTCGGCGTTGAGAAAAACATCCACCTAATTTCGGCGTTGGTGCAATTGGCGTTCCCAGGCGAGAGCGTGGGCAACAATTGTTTCAAGGTCTTGATATTTGGGCTGCCAAGGCAAAAGCTCTAATATCTGGCGATTATCGGCCACCAGCGCGTCGGGATCTCCCGGTCTGCGGGCTTCCACGTGCCGCTTAAGTGTAACGCCCGAGACACGATCAACAGCATCGAGCACTTCATTGACGGAAAAGCCTCGGCCATAGCCGCAATTCAGCACAAGGCTTTGCTGCGGATTGGCCATCAGAGCTTCCAGTGCAAGCACATGGGCTTCGGCCAAATCAGCGACATGAATATAATCGCGCACGCCCGTGCCATCGGGCGTTGCATAATCTGTTCCGTAAACGCTGACATGATCCCGTTTGCCGAGTGCCGCTTCCACGGCAACTTTTATGAGATGCGTTGCGCCTGCCGTAGACTGGCCTGATCTGCCCTGAGGATCAGCACCTGCAACGTTAAAATAGCGCAAGGCGCAAAAGTTGAGGGGGTGTGCCCGCGCCACATCGGCCAGCATGAATTCACTCATCAGCTTTGACATCCCATAGGGATTAATTGGCGCTTTGGGAGCATCTTCAGAAATTGGCACGGATTGTGGGATGCCATAAGTTGCCGCCGTTGACGAAAAAAGGAAATGCGAAACGCCCCCGTTCACGGCACACTCCAGCAAAGTGCGCGTGTTTGCAGTGTTGTTCTTGTAATATTTTAGGGGCTGTTCGACTGATTCTGGGACGATAATCGACCCAGCGAAATGAACAATTGCGCCAATGTTATGCGCGCTCAACACCGCGTCCATGGCTGAGGCATCGCCAATATCAGCTTCAACAAATGGAACATCTTCTGGGACAGCCCAGCGAAATCCTGTCGAGAGATTGTCAACGACGACCACTGGCCAGCCTTTGTCTCGCAAAGCTAGCACAGCGTGGCTGCCAATATAGCCCGCCCCGCCAGTTACCAAAATCGACGGCCTGGCTGGATTGTTCATTGTCTTCCCCTAACAAGATACTGGCCATGCCCGCTGGCGAAAATTGCGGAACGGCATATGGGGATTATCGACGCTCTGTCCCGCTGTCGTCAAGCGCCATACGGAGTTCAATTTCGCTAAATGGCTTATGCAAAACGGCTGAAAATCCTAAACGGATCGCTTCTCGCTCTACCTCTTTGCAGCCATGCCCTGTCATTAAAAATGCTGTATGCTGAGGATATTGAACGCGAACTTGCTGCAAGAGCGTAAACCCATTCATGTCCGGCATGTTGAGATCAAAGAGAAGAAGGTCGTTGTCCGTTAGTTTGGCTTGTTCGACAAAGGCCGCGCCGCTTGGATAGACGCAAGGGGTATAGCCCAAAAACTTCAGGAGCAGCGCCAGTGAGTCGAGGACGTTGGGATCGTCATCGACGATGTGGACCAATTGCTTATTGGCATCCGAACCCATGCGCCTGTCCTGATGAAGAGGCACGCCCACCATGCCTCAAAGTGGTTTGAGATAGACATTGCGTATCGGCCGCAGAACAACGTCCTCACCAACGTCTCCGTGAGGATTGGGGTAAAATTACCTCTCTTTCCGAGCAATTAGGCAAAATTACCTAAGTGGCGTGCGGCGAAGTGGGCAGTCTGTTGGCTGGCATTGCAATATGCACTCCCAGCGCCTTATGGCCGAAACATCTCTTAAGTGATTCCCAGAAGGTTTATTTGGCAATGGCGACAACCCACCATACCCGCATGCTGATCATCGGTTCCGGCCCAGCTGGCCTTTCGGCAGCGATTTATGGCGCGCGCGCCGGCATGCAGCCCATTGTTGTTCAAGGCCTTCAGCCGGGCGGCCAGCTGACCATCACCACCGATGTTGAGAATTACCCTGGCTTTCGGGATGTTATTCAAGGGCCTTGGCTCATGGAAGAAATGCAAGCCCAGGCCGAGCATGTCGGAACCCGCATGATCTGGGATATCATTTCTGGGATGGACTTATCGCAACGCCCGTTTCGTTTAACTGCGGATAGCGGGGATGAGTTTTTTGCCGAAACATTGGTGATTGCCACGGGCGCACAAGCGCGTTGGCTTGGCCTTGAAAGCGAAGCCGCTTTGCAGGGCAAAGGCGTGTCTGCGTGCGCGACATGTGATGGCTTCTTCTATCGCGGTAAGAAAGTGGTTGTGATTGGCGGCGGCAATACGGCCGTTGAAGAGGCTTTGTATCTGACAAACCATAGCCAAGATGTCACCTTGATCCACCGCCGCGATAGCTTGCGCGCTGAGCGGATCCTGCAGGAACGGCTTTTTGCGCATCCCCATATTAAGGTTCTTTGGAACAAGACAGTGGATCGCTTCGTCGGGGGTGGCGAGCCAGAAGTTCTAACTGGGTTGGATTTGCGAGATACAGTTACCGGGGAAGTTTCACATATCCCGACGGATGGAGCCTTTGTCGCGATTGGGCATAAGCCTGCGACCGAAGTTTTTGCCGGCCATTTGCCAATGGATTCTGAAGGGTATCTTCTTGTTGAACAGGGCAGTACCCGCACATCTATCCCGGGCGTTTTTGCCGCTGGCGACGTCACAGATAAAGTCTATCGCCAAGCTGTCACGGCAGCTGGCATGGGATGCATGGCCGCTTTAGATGCGGAGCGGTATCTTGCTGAAGCTGAGTTTGCAGCAGCACAGGCGGCCCGCGCTGCGGCGCAATAGGCTGCTATTTGACAGGCTATTGCGCCTTACTGCGCATAAAATTCATCTTCTCCTAACCTGATCTTCACCTCTTTGCGCCACAGCCAAGCGCATGGCTGAGCCGCGTGTTCGGCCCCATGTCGAACTGGGTGAGGCGAAAATGGTTCAGATCAAGCAGTCGCGGCGCAGTTTGGCCTTAGTGGCAGCAGCGTTGAGCGGTGTTGGCCTGTTGACGGGCTGTGCGCATAGGTCGGCTTCTGCTCAGCTTGCACCTGCGACATTTACGGCTCTGCAAGAAGGGCCGGGTGAAGATTATGTCATTGGTCCTTTGGACACTTTGCTGATCTTCGTCTGGCGCAATCTGTTGCACGGCATTGTGTGGCAGATGTTCCGTTGGGCATTTTCTTGTCTGGCGGGATAGACAGCTCCACCATTGCCGCGCTGATGGCGCCGCACGTTGATGGGGCCGGCACAGCGCATAGCATGTCCTTTGTGCAGGGGGCGGATGAAGGGGCACAAGCGAGAGATTTGGCGCATGGGCTGGCGTTACGTCACCACACTCATTTGATTGGCCCCCCGGGCGCTTTGGACGTGGCAGCGATCATCCACCATTTTGGAGAGCCTTTTGCCGATGCCTCGGCGCTTGCCATGTTGCCTCTGGCCGCTGCCGCCTCTCAAACTATGCGCGTTGCCCTGACAGGGGATGGTGCGGATGAGCTTTTGGCCGGGTATCGGCGCCATCGCTTCCACATGGTTGAAGAACGGGTTCGCCAGGCTATTCCTGCAGCGCTTCGGTCTCCCTTATTTGGCGCGTTAGGCGCGCTCTACCCAAGGGCAGATTTTGCACCCCTTTGGCTCAGGGGGCGATCTACATTGCAATCCATCGCCACACATGGCGCTATGGCCTATGCTCGCGCAGTTTCCATGCTTGTTCCAGAGGAAAGAAAGCGACTCTTCACCCCAAGTTTTCTGACTGCACTTCAGGGCTATCGTGCTGAAGATAGATATATTTCTGCCATCGCCAATGCGCCGGCTCAAACCATGCTCGATCGTATTCAATATGCCGATTTAAAGATTTCTTTGCCCGGCGGCATTTTGACCAAGGTGGACCGAACGACCATGGCCCATGGCCTTGAAGTGCGCAGTCCTTTTCTCGATACCGAGATGATCGGCCTTGCAACGCAGTTGCCCGATGCGCTTCGGCTGCAGGCCGGGCAGGGAAAGTGGATTTTGAAAACCGCGACACAGGGAGTTCTCCCTCAGGCAGTGCGTAAGCGCCGGAAGTTAGGCTTTGTGCCGCCTTTGCGTGGTTGGTTTCGCGGGCCGCTTGCAGACATTGCATTGGGCCTCCCTCACGCGCGATTTGTTCAGGAAACAGGGTGGTTTAACGCCACATGGATTGAGGAGATTGCCCGCGCCCACATCGCTGGCAAGGCTGATTGGAGCCGAGCCTTGTGGCAGCTGTGGATCTTCAGTCTGTGGTTTGACCAGCATCTGGGGCTGGATAGCGCGCATCCACAAAATAAAGGCCATCTGGTGGTGCATTAAAACCCAAGGCTGCTCTGTCCTTAGCGTCTAACGCGGCCTTCATATCTGCCTTGGTCCATTTGCCTTGCCCCACAAGCACAAGGCACCCGACCATGGATCGCACTTGATGGTGCAAGAAGGATCGAGCGGCAACATTGACTTCAATCTCTTCGCCAAAGCGATCAACGCTCATCTTGTCGATAGACTTAACTGGGCTTGCGGATTGACAATGGACCGAACGAAAAGTGGTAAAATCATGAGTTCCGACAAGGATTTGCGCGGCATCATGCATCGCTGCGGCATCTAAAGGTTGGACAACGCGCCATGCCCGTCCTTGGTCCAGCGCCAAGGGTGCCCGGCGATTGATAAGACGATACACATAGCGCCGCCCAATGCAGGAAAAGCGGGCGTGCCAATCATCGGCCACCACGGCGCAGTCCAAAATCGCAATGGGCTGGGGACGAAGCTTTGCGTTGATGGCTTCCATTAAGCGGAAAGCCTCAAAAGGTCGGGCAATATCGACATGGGCTGCCATGGCTTCGGCATGAACGCCGGCATCGGTGCGGCCTGCGGCGTGAACAACTGCCTCTTCCTGCGTAATGGCAAGAATGGCCTCTTCAATTGCTTGTTGCACGCTGGGCCCATGGCCTTGGCGCTGCCACCCCATAAAGGGGCGCCCATCATATTCCACGGTCAGGCGAAAGCGTGTCATGACAAGTGGGTGCCTAGGGGGAGAGTATAGCCGCGCAAAAGCTCAGCCGTGCTCATTGCGGATTTGCCCGCGCGCTGCACTCTAACAGGGCGGATGGCCCCCGAGCCACAGGCAATGGTCATAAGAGTGTCGATTATGGTGCCAGGGCTGCCGCCGCCCTCCGCGACATCGGCTGCTAAAATGCGAATACGCTCACCCTGATGCTCAAAAAAAGCGCCGGGGGCAGGGGCAAAAGCGCGGATTTGGCGCTCCACCTGGTCGGCGGATTGCGTAAAATCAATCCGGCTTTCCGCTTTATCAATCTTAGCGGCATAGGTCACACCGTCTTCAGGCTGGTCAACGGGCGGGTGGGAATTCAGGTCTGTCAGAACATCAATCAGCAGCGGTGCGCCCAAATCAGCCAGCTCAGCCGTCAACGCGCCAGATGTCTTTCGGCCAATGGGCGTTGATCGCTTGGCACGCATGGGGCCTGTATCAAGCCCTGCTTCCATCTGCATGATGGTCACACCCGTTTCGATATCGCCTGCTAAAATGGCGCGGTGGATGGGCGCCGCGCCCCGCCAGCGCGGGAGAAGCGAGGCATGAACATTTAGGCAGCCAAGCCGCGGCGCATTTAAAATGGCTTGTGGCAATATCAGGCCATAGGCGGCCACAATGGCAATATCGGCATTGAGCGCAGCAAATGCGGCCTGGGCCGCGCCGTCTTTGAGGCTCAGCGGCGTTTGAACATCAATCCCCAGCGCCATGGCCCTTTGGTGGACGGGTGTTGGGGTGAGAGTTTTGCCGCGCCCAGCCGGGCGGGGGGGCTGGGAATAGACAGCCACAACATCGTGCCCGGCCTCAACCAGCGCGTTGAGGCTTGGCACTGCAAATTCGGGGGTTCCCATGAAGATGATCCGCATCTTTTCTTCCAAGCCCTTGGCAAGCCGCATTGCAACCCCTTATCAGCATAAACATGGCATCGATTGAGATCGAACAATTGGCACAAGCCCTGTCGCGGCTGCCCGGCTATGGCCCCAGATCGGCCCGGCGGGCGGTGTTGCACTTGCTGAAACGGCGCGATGGCGCGCTGTTGCCGCTGCTGCGTGCGCTGGAACTGGTGCATGAAAAGCTGGCGACTTGCCATGTTTGCGGCAATGTCGACACCAGCGACCCTTGCGGCATTTGCGCGGATCCGCGCCGGGATGCGCGGATGCTGTGCGTGGTGGAGGATGTGGCGGACCTATGGGCGCTTGAGCGTTCTCGCCTGTTTCCCGGAAAATTTCATGTCCTGGGCGGGCGTTTATCTGCATTGGAAGGGGTGCGGCCCGAAGATTTGAACATTGATGGCCTGTTGGCGCGCGTGACGGGCGGGGGCGTGGATGAAGTGGTGTTGGCCATGAACGCAACGCTCGAGGGGCAGACGACGGCGCATTACATAGCAGAACGGCTGGAACATGCGCCGGTGCGCATTACGCAGCTGGCCCATGGCCTTCCCGTGGGCGGGGAATTGGATTATCTTGATGATGGCACATTGGCCCAAGCACTGCGCGCGCGGCGGCCTGTGGCTTGACCCTTAACTCCCACAACCCTAACTGACGCTTATGGCTATTCTCCCGATTATCGAAACGCCCGATCCGCGCCTCAAGACGATTTCGACTCCAGTCGAGACAATTGATGATGATCTGCGTGCGTTTATCAAAGATATGTTCGACACCATGTATGACGCGCCGGGCATTGGCCTCGCCGCGATCCAAGTGGGTGTGCCCAAACGCGTTTTGGTGATTGATTTGCAGGACAAGGACGAAGAAACCGGTAAGGTCATCCGCGATCCGCGTGTCTTCATTAATCCTGAGATTCTCGAGGAATCGGAAGAGCTTTCGGTTTATAACGAAGGCTGCCTATCAGTGCCGGA
>JACCEE010462812.1_pt1 | contig 72666 bp, 66 predicted proteins | sample 7449931 | NCBI WGS metagenome assembly JACCEE01 (sample SAMN15323457, study PRJNA562643) | freshwater metagenome | isolation source: river surface water | place: USA:Blue River Watershed | collected 2017-08-19
AAAACCTGGGAAGCATTGGCCGATGGTTTGCTGGATGCCGCCTTGCTCGCCCGCATGGAAGCGGTGTGGCCCGAGCGCAAAGACAGCGAGCGCAGCCAAGCTTGGATTGACCGGCAGCTGGACAAAATTCAACATGCCCTGAAGGCCATGAGCCATGGCTTGGGCGAGAAGCCCTATTGCTCAGGCATCCACCTCAGCTTGTCCGACATCGCCGTCGGTTGTGCGGTGGGCTATTTGGATTTCAGGTTCCCCCAAATCGACTGGCGCACGCCCTGTCCCAACCTGCACAAGCTTTACGACAAGCTGTCGCAACGGCCCAGCTTTGCGGAGAGTTTGCCCAGCTGAGGGTCACTCAAACGGTTTTGGCTCGGCCCTCAAGGCTGTCAAGACTGCAGAGCTCGGCTTTTGAGCCAACGCATCAAGCCGCCTAAAACGGGCAATTTTTCGTACAGCTCTTCGGCCACGTCCCAATAGTCGCGGTGCATCGTGACCTGCCCCTGGGGATTGAATTGCACATGGCTGGCCCCGCGCACGGTTTGCCAAGTGACGGTGTCAAAGCGTTTGAAGCGAAAGCGAAAGTCCCAGGTCAAAAAGGCTTGTTCGCCATCGACCACTTGCGCGGTGACGACAAAGTGGGGTTGCTCCAGCGCCACATACATGTGGCGAAAAATGCGTTCAATCTCTGCAAGCCCTTTGACCTCGTTAAAGGGGTCTTTGAAGCTGGCCTGTGGGTCATAAAGCTCGCCCAAACGCGACACGCTGTCGGGCGAAAGCGATTCGTAAAACGAGGCGAGTTGTTGGGTGGCTTGACGGGTGTTCATGGCACTTGATTTAGGCGACAGCGGGGCGGCTCACAGACCGGTGAATTTCCGCACCAGAGGAAAGTACAAGCGGTAAGGCAACAAGCGCAGCAGTTTCAACCAAAAAGTGAAGCGCTTGGGGAAATGGATATCAAATTCACCGCGCGCCCATCCTTTGAGCATCTCACGCGCCGCTTGCTCGGGGCTGATCAAGGCAGGCATGGTGAACTCGTTTTGCGCCGTCAGCGGCGTTGCGACAAAACCCGGGTTCACCACACTCACCCCCACGCCGTGGTCTTGCATGTCGATGTACAACGTTTCCGCCAAGTGCGTCAACGCGGCTTTGGTGGGGCCGTAGGCCAAGCCATTGGGCAGTCCGCGCCAACCGGCCACACTGCTGAGCACGCTGATGTGTCCGCTTTGGCGACTCAACATGCTGGGCAACACCGCGTGGATCACCTGCAGGGCACCCTGGTAATTGACGGTGTCATGTTGCAGCATCTCGTCCAAGTTCATGGCCGTGGCGCGTTGCGCTCGGTAATAACCGGCGGCGTAAACCACCATGTCTAACGGACCTTGGGCCAACAGTGCGCGGGCACTGGCCTGCACTTGCAGCGGATCGCTCACATCCATTTCAAGCCACTGCACGCCCTTGTCTTGGGCGGCCCAGTCTTGCACGCTCTGCGGATGACGGGCCGACACCACCACCAGCGCGCCTGCCGCGCGCAACGCCTGCGCGCAGGCCAGTCCAATGCCAGTAGAGGCACCCACCAACCAAACCCGACGGCCTTGCCATTGGGTCATCGGCGCATTCAGTTGTCCCCAACGGCGCGTCTCCACCTGCGCAGACGAAGCCCCCGCGCTGACGGGTCCCACTTTGGGAATGGCCGGGTCTGCCGCAGACGAAGCCACGGCATGGGAACCCATCAATGGGCTGTTCATGAGGCACCCCCGGGCTGCAGGGGCAAGGGCGTGCGGCGCGTGAACGACAAAGTGACTTCACCCAACTTGACGCCCCATTTGCTCATGGTGGCTTTGTTCAACATGACGCGTTCATCCATCAGGTACATCCAGTCGTCAAAATCAACATGCCAAACACGGCCATCGACAGGCAAAGCCAGCGTGTAGGCCCAGCGAAAAGCATTGCCGCTGACTTGGCCCGAGGCCTCGCCCACCACATCGTCTGCACGCCCGGTGTATTGGCCGTTGGGGCCCGCCTTGAGGCGCCAAATGCGCCGCTGCTGCGTGCCATCTGAATAGACAAAGGCTTCGTCCAGCACGCCTTCATCGCCCGTCCACTTGCAGTCCATGACCACGGTGAAACGCTTCACCACGTGGCCACTGCGATCGGTGAAGACACCCCAGGCGTCCAACATGCCATTGAAATACGTGCGCAAATCCAGCACGGGTTTTTCTTGCGCATAACTTTGCACCTGCGGCCCGGCACAACTGACCAGCGCAGGCGAAGCGGCCACCACCGACCAAGAGGCCATGCGGGTCAATGCGGTACGACGGTCGATAGTGCTCATGATGGCGCTCCGATGTGAGGTGAAGAAAGTGGGCGCATCAGCCCGAAATACAAGGCCATGCCGGCCATTAACTTGAGCAAGCAGGGCAACAGACCATAGGCCAATCCCAGTGCCATCACGGCTTGAGGGTCTTGTTGGCCCGGGGCATATCCCCAAAGACCCAACAGCGGCAAAGAAAGGCCAGCGGCCAAAGCCAGATTCAGCTTGGTGGCCAAGTTCCACCAACCCATGAAGGCACCGTCAGAGCGCCCGCGCTCACCGCAGCGGTCAATCAGTTGGTTAAGCAAAGCACCGGGCACCGTCAAGTCGGCCCCTAAGGCGATGCCCGACAAAGCGCACACCACCACAAACGCGGTGCTGTCGCCTTGCCCCAAAGCATTCACGCTGATGAATGCCAACACCGACAAGGCCATGCCCATGGCCCAAGTGCGCAACAAGCCCATGCGGTCAATCACCTTGAGCCACAAAGGAAAGGACAAGGCCCCCGTCGCAAAGTACACGCCAAGAAACAGCGGCTCCATCGCCTTGGGCGCTTGCAAGCGGTCTTGCACAAAAAACAGCACCAGCGTGGCGGGCACGGCACTGGCCAGCCCATTCAACATAAAGACGCCCAACAAACGCCGAAAGCACGCATGCTTCCAGGGTTGCCAGAGACTGGCGGTTTCTTGTGCGGAGGGTGGTGGCAGCGGCACCGCCTGCGCCCGCAGGGCCGTGCGTTGCCAAGCCCACAACCCCAGCAGCAAAAACAACACCAGAAAAGCGGTGGTCATGCCCCAACCCCACAAGGCCGGCAAAGCCGAAGCCAGCAACACACCGACCAGTGCAAAGCCTTCACGCCACGCCACCCATCGGCTTTGCACCAAACCGCCGCCGCCCTGTCGCGCAGCCCATGCTTGGTGCAAGATCCCCAGGCCACTGTAGGCCAAGTGGCTGAACGTGAGGGCCGCGGCCACCCACACCAACAAACCCGACGAAGACAAAGCCGCAGCGGGTGGAAAAAACAAGGCCGCAAATCCCAAAGCCACCGCCAAAGCCAGCAGCATGGCGGCCACCCACACAGCGCGCCAAGAGTGGCGGTACAAACGATCGCCCCAACGCCCCAGCCAAGGATCGACCAACGCGTCAATGCTGCGGCTCAGCAACAGCACGCCGCCCAAAGCCGCCAAGGGCACGGCGTATTGCTGCGCATACAGGTTGGGCAAATGCACATACACCGGCAAGGCAACAAACGCCAAGGGTAAACCCAACAAACCATAGGCCGCAGGCGCCAAGCGGGTTGCCGTGGCGTTGGGCACGATAACGGGACGGCCCTCGAGCGTGCTCATGGCGGCATGCCCTGCAACAGTTGCGCGCGCAATTTGGGCTCAGAGGTGCGCTCATTCAGCCAAATGCCAAAGAACAAAGTGGCAAACGCCGGGTCTTTGATTTCGCCAGAACGCTCACCATTCACCCAAAACTCAACGCCTTCGCCTGGCACGTTGATGCCGGTGATGCGATCGCCCTCATTCACCGTGGGAAAGGCCTCGCGCATGGCCTTCAGCCAGCTCTGCGCTTGCGTGTCAGAAATGGAAGCCAAGCGCCGCATCTCTTCGAGCGAACGGCTGGCAATCGCACCACCTTCCAGGCGCCTCAGATACTGCAACTCCAAAGCAAACGGGTAACGGGTGGCTTGGCTGTGGCGAAAACCCTGCGGCGTCCACAAGCGCGCGTCGTACACATCAAAACCCCAGAATCTCAATCGCACCGGCGCTGTGGGGATGGCACCGCGCAAGTTGGCGATTTCAGGGCGACCAGCAGCCTCTTCGATGCGGGTCAAGGGCGCCTCTTTCGAGGCCCCCAAAAAACCCAAAAAAGAAGCATGGGCCGGCACCGCGCAGCACAACATCAGGGCCACACTTACCGCACCGAAGCAGCGCCAAAAGGGCACGCCACTTTGGCGTTCACACGCATGGGGCAAGCAACTTGAGGGCATGCGCATCAGCCGGGTTTGACCAAGGTGAACTGCACCACGTCAATGTTTGCCTCATCGAAAGCGGCTTCGCAATAGGCCAGATAAAAAGCCCACAAGCGAATGAAGCGGTCGTCAAACTTCAGCGTGCGCACACTGTCGAGTTGCGACATGAAGCTCTCGCGCCAACGGCGCAAGGTCTCTGCGTAATCTGGACCAAACTTCAACTCGTCGATCACTTGCAAACCCGCCGCTTGGGCTTGCTTGCGAAACTCGCTGGGGCTGGGCAAACAGCCGCCCGGGAAAATATATTGTTGGATGAAGTCGGTCGAGTGGAGGTAACGCTCAAACAAGGCATCGTCAATGGTGATGCTTTGGATACACGCCCGCCCGCCGGGTTTGAGCATGCGGGCAATGGTTTGGAAATAAGTCGGCCAGTATTCTTGTCCCACGGCTTCGATCATTTCAATCGAACACACCGCATCAAATGGCCCATCGTCAATGTCGCGATAGTCTTGCAAACGCAGGTCGGCCTGCTTTTCCACGCCGTACCACCGCATGCGGGCCTTGGCGAAAGCCAACTGCTCAGTGGACAGGGTGACGCCCGTGATATGGGCACCAAATTCGGTGGTGGCCGCTTCCGCCAAAGCGCCCCAACCGCAACCGATCTCCAACACCCGATCGCCTGGTTGCACCTTGGCCATGCGCAGCGCCCGGCGCACTTTGGCTTTTTGCGCATCGGCCATGGGCCGCGTGTGGTCACCCTCAAACCAAGCCGATGAATAGTTCATCGTGCCATCCAGCCACAACTCATAAAAAGCATTGCCCAAGTCGTAATGGGCGTGGATGTTTTTGCGGCTGTTGCTGCGGTTGTTGCGGTTCAACAAATGTTTGACGCGGTACACCAGTCGACCCAACCAATGGCCGTAAATCGCCCCTTCAATCTGGTTGCGGTTGGCAATCAACAAGCGCAGCAAGGCGGCCAAATCGGGCGTGTCCCAATCGCCGGCCATGTACCCCTCGGCAAAACCAATGTCGCCCGACTTGAGTACTTGGGCACACACCTCCCAGCGGTGGATGTTCAAGGCCGCAAAAGGCGCTTCGTGTGTGCCAAATACTTGGCTGTTGCCATCGGGCGCGTACAGCGTGAGCGTGCCGATTTTCAGCCGCCCGAGCAAGCCCAACAATCGGCTGGCCGCTTTGGGCAGCCGACTGGGTGACAACTTTGCAGCGGTGCTCGAAGCACCGAGGGCGTTGGCGTGTTCAATGGTTTTCATAGGGGGTCGTCCAGTAGGGCTACGGGTTCAACGGGTGACAAATTCACGGGGCGGTTCCGGCTTGCGCCAGAACGGCACTTTTTTGCACCAAAGCAAAAGGGCGTGCCAGTGGATGCGGGCCACAACCCCCAAGGTCAGCAGGGGGTATCGCCACATCACTCGCCGCAACGCCGGGGCATCGGCAGGCTCTAACACCCCGCTCCAACTGGTGTCGATCAGGCGGCCCTGGTCATCGGCATGGTCCACACGCGCCACGATGCGCTCTTGCCCTGCATGAATCGTCCGCATGAAACGGAAGCGGTATTCGCCTTGCACAGCGCAAAAAGGCGAGACATGAAACACCTTGCTGGCGAACAGCGTCTGTCCGTATTGCGGCTCGGGCAGCAGGTAGCAATGGCGTTCGCCAAAGGTGTTGTTCACCTCGGCCACGATCGCCGCCAAACTGCCGTTGGGTCGGTGCGCGTACCAAAAACTCACGGGCTTGAACGCATGGCCTAAAACCCGCGGAAAGGCCTGCAACCAAACTTCGCCCGTGGCATCTTCAATGCCCTCGCGCTGCAACAATTCGTCCAACCAGGCCATTGCGCCACCGGCTTCAGCAGAACGACCATCGCCATGGTCGACATCATGAAAGGCAAACCAAGCGGATCGGTTCAGGGCCAAAGCCAGTTGCCCCTGACCGGCTTGCAAGCTGCGCATGGGCAGCATCAAAAATGCCGTGGGGTAAGCAAACGCATGGTGTGCAGGACGGTGCCGCGTGTGCCGCACCTGGCCCCAACCCACGAGTGCGGTCGATGCGTTCATGCGGCCAATTTCATCTGGCCAGCTTGGGCCTGTTCATCAATGATTTTTTGCAAAGCACGGCCCACTTGCAGCCCTGATTTCAGGCCGTCTTCGTGGAAGCCATAGCCCGTCCAAGCGCCGGCAAACCAGGTGTTCTGCTGCCCTTGCAAAGCAGGCAAACGCTTTTGTGCCTCGATGGCGGCCAAATCAAACACCGGGTGGGCGTAGTCGTATTCACCCACGATGGTGGCCGGGTCGATGGCCTGCACCGGGTTGAGCGAGACCACCACCGGTTGCTGGAAGGGAATGCGCTGCAAGCGGTTGAGCAAGTAATGCAGGCACACACGCGCCGACTCGCGTTCGGTGCTGGCGGCGCGTTCGTAATTCCAAGCGGCCCAGGCCTTGGTTTGGCTTGGCAACACCCGCGCATCGGTGTGCAAAACCGCATGGTTGTCTTGGTAGCGAATGGCCCCAAGCACGCTGCACTCGTCTTCGGTGGGTTGACGCAACAGGCCCAAAGCTTGGTCGGTGTGCGTGGCAATCACCACTTGGTCAAATCTTTCAGCATGGCCATCGGTGATGATGCGCACCCCCATGGCATCGCGCTCAATCAAGCGCACAGGGGTGTTCAAGCGCTTGTCCGTCACCCCCGCCAAAATTTTCTCGACATAGTTTCGGGCCCCGCCCACCACACTGAACCACTGCGGCCGGTCGGTCACCTGAATCAGGCCGTGGTTGTGGCAAAACCGGATCATGGTGGCCACTGGAAATTGCAACATCTGATCGGTTGGGCAACTCCAGATGCAGCCCAACATGGGCAAAAAGTACCAATCGCGAAAGGCATCGCTGAAGCGGTGAGTCCGTAAAAAGTCAGCCAAGGGTTGTTGCAACTCGGCTTCTGCTTGCGCTTGCGCGATGCGGGTGCACAGCGCATTGAAGCGCAACACATCGATCAACATGCGCCAAAAACGGGGGTTCACCAAATTGCCGCGCTGAGCAAACACGCTGTCCAAATCGGTGCCGCTCCACTCCAGGGTGCGGCCATTCACGGCGCCAGGCACCTTGACCGAAAACGACATGTCCGAGGGCGCTGTTTCGACTTCTAACTCGTTGTAGAGCTTGATCAAATTGGGGTAGGTGCGCTCGTTGAACACCAAAAAACCCGTGTCAACGCCATGCGTCACCATGCCCTTTGGCGTAGGCAAGGTGACGTCCACCGTGTGGGTGTGACCGCCAAAATAATCACCCGCCTCAAACACCGTGATGTCGGCTTGGTGTTTCAAGGTATGGGCAACGGCCAAGCCCGAAATACCCGAGCCCACAATGGCCAGCTTCATTCGTCCGTTCATGGTTTGGCTTTCAATGCTTTGTCGATGGCGGCCAACAAGGTTTTGTTGTCCGGCCCGGTGAGGCTACTGTATTGGTCGATGACTTTGCCGTCACGGCCAATGAGGTATTTGTGAAAATTCCAACGCGGCTTTTGCCCGGTTTGTGCGGTCAGTTGTTTGAAAAAAGGCGCCGCCCCTTCTCCGGTCACTTGGGTTTTGGTGAACATCGGAAACTTCACCCCAAAGGTGCTTTCACAAAAATCGGCGATCTCTTTGTTGCTGCCTTTTTCTTGCGCGAAATCGTTGGACGGAAAGCCCAAGACCACCAAGCCGCGCTCTTTGTATTGCCCATTCAGCGCCTCCAAGCCTTTGTATTGCGAGGTGAAACCGCAAAAACTGGCGGTGTTCACCACCAACACCACCTTGCCGGCGTATTGGCAGAGGGACTGCGGCTTTTCGTCTTGCAAGCGGTCAAAGGTGTGGTTCAACAACGGTGGACACGCAGCCGGAGTGGCCGAGGCGACTGATGTGTTGGCATGCGCCATCTCCATACCCAAGCCCATGGCGGCGGCAAGCAAGGCCAACAAGAGGTGGCCGAAGCGATGTTTAACTCGGGAGTGGCTCATTTGCACTTAGAAATTCATTTTGTGACTGATTAGTTTAAACTTATTTTTTTGGCTTGTCACGCTTGGCGAAAAGATGCGTAAAACCCCTTCCAAAATCCCCGGATTCAAAGGCAACAAACAAGATTTGCCGCAAAAACCCTGTTTGGTTTGCGGTCGGCCCATGTCTTGGCGCAAAAGCTGGGCCAAAAACTGGGACCAAGTCTTGTACTGCAGCGACCGCTGCCGCGCTGACAAAGCCCGCGCCAGCCCCAAGCGAGACGCCGTATGACGCAAAAAGTACGCCATTTGGTGTTGGTGCTGGGCGACCAACTGGGCTGGGACAGCTCGGCCCTCAGCGACTTTGACCCCCTGCAAGACCGGCTCTTGATGATCGATGCCGACAGCGAGGCCGAAGAAGTCTGGAACCACCAAGCCCGCATTGCCCTCTTTTTGTCAGGCATGCGGCACTTTGCCAATGCCGCGCACCAACGCCGCTGGCCCTGTACTTATATGCGGCTGGACGATGCCCAGTGGCCCGCGGGCTTTGCAGAACGCCTGGCGCACGCGCTCAGCCTCCATCGCCCCAGCACCTTGCAGGTGATGGAGGCGGGGGCTTGGCGCATGGAAAGGCTGATCGAAGCCGCCGCCCAACAAGCCGGCGTGCCCCTGCGCTGGACCCCCGACACCCACGCTTGGTGCAGCCGCGCCGAATTTGCGCGCTGGGCAGGGCAGAAAAAAGAACTGCGCATGGAGTTTTTTTACCGCGAAATGCGGCAACGCCATGGCGTCTTGATGGAGGGCAAAAAACCCATCGGCGGCCAGTGGAACTTTGATGCCGAAAACCGCAAAGGCTTTGGCGCCAAAGGCCCCGGCCACGTGCCCGCACCCGCTCAATTTGCGCCCGACCGCGTGACGCAAGACGTGATCGCCTTGGTGCGCACGCGCTTTGGCCAACACCCCGGCTCACTGGATCACTTTGCCTGGCCCGTCACACGCGAAGACGCCTTGGTGGCATTGCAGCACTTCATCGACCAGCGGTTGGAGCACTTTGGCACTTGGCAAGACGCCATGTGGACCAGCTTGCCCTTTGGCTGGCACGCCTTGGTGGCCAGCAGCTTGAACCTGCATTTGCTGTCGCCGCGCGAGGTGGTGGCCGCAGCCGAGCAGGCTTACCACGCGCGCCAACTGCCGCTGGCCAGTGTGGAGGGCTTTATTCGACAAGTGCTGGGGTGGCGCGAATTCATTCGTGGCGTGTATTGGCTGGACATGCCGCACATGGCCGAGGCCAACCACTATGGCCACACCCGCGATTTGCCGGCGTGGTATTGGACGGGCGAGACCCACATGGCCTGCATGCAAGCCACCATCGGGCAAAGCCTGCAACACGGTTACGCGCACCACATTCAACGGCTCATGGTGACCGGGCAGTTTGCGGTGCTGGCGGGTTTGTCACCGCAGCAGGTCAGCGGGTGGTACCGCGCCATGTATGTCGATGCCGTGGAGTGGGTGGAGACGCCCAACACCTTGGGCATGGCCTTGCACGCCAACGGCGGCCGCTTCACCAGCAAACCCTATGTGGCCAGCGGCCAATACATCAGCCGCATGAGCAACTATTGCAAAGGCTGCCGCTACCAACCCGAGGTGCGCACCGGTGCCAACGCCTGTCCCATGACCACGCTGTACTGGGATTTTTTGATTCGCCACGAAGCCGACTTCGCGGGCAACCCCCGGACCGCGCTCATGGTGAAACATGTGGGCCGCATGAGCGAAGCCGACAAAGCGCTGATTCGCAGCCAAGCGGACACCACACGTGAAGGGCTCGATCGGGTGTGATCAAGCCCGCCTAGTCACGCGCTGATACATGCGCGCCGACCACAAGCCCAAGTCATCGAGGTAGGTGAACACCACCGGAATGACCAACAAACTCAGCACCGTGCTGGTGAGCAAACCACCAATCACCGCGATCGCCATGGGCGAACGGAAACTGGCATCGGCCGCACCCCAACCCACGGCAATCGGCAACATGCCTGCGCCCATCGCGATGGTGGTCATGACGATGGGGCGTGCGCGTTTGTGGCACGCGTCCAGCAACGCATCCCAACGGCTCATCGGCGGGACGGCCGGCTGGTCGCCTTGCGCGGGCTTGCCGCGCCGGGCTTCAATGGCGTACTCCACCAACAAGATCGAGTTTTTGGTGGCGATGCCCATCAGCATGATCAGGCCAATCAGCGAGGGCATCGAGAAGCTCTTTTGCGCGATCAACAAACCGACAAAAGCGCCACCCAAAGACAAAGGCAAGGCCGCCAAAATAGTCACCGGATGCAAGAAACCTTTGAACAGCAGCACCAGCACGATGTAGATGCACAGCACGCCAATCAACATGGCCAAACCAAAGCTGGCAAACAGCTCGCCCATGACTTCAGCGTCGCCCACCTCAATGATCTTCACGCCCGGTGGCAGGCTTTGCAGCGCGGGTAACTTTTGTACGGCCAGCGTGACGTCGCCCAAAGGCACTCCCGACAACTCGATTTCAAAATTGATGTTGCGTTGGCGGTCATAGCGGTCAATGACAGCGGGGCCCCCGGCCACCTCGATGCTGGCCACCTGGCCCAACATCACAGGGCCACGGCTGCCCGGCACCATCAGGCGCTCAAGCACGGCCAAGTCTTTGCGCGCATCGCCTTGCAGCCGCACCACGATGGGAACTTGGCGCTCAGACAAATTGAGCTTGGGCAAGGCCGCGTCGTAGTCGCCCAAGGTGGCCACACGCAAGGTGTCGCTGATGGCGGCACTGGTCACGCCCAAATCGGCGGCCTTGGCAAAGTCGGGGCGCACCGCAATCTCGGGCCGCACCAAACTGGCCGTTGAAGCGATCGAGCCCAAGCCGGGGATGGTGCGCAAATCGCGCTCCACCGCCATGGCTGCGGTTTGCAGGGCTTGCGGGTCTTCGCCGGTCAAGACCAAGATGTATTTCTCGCCAGACCCGCCGAGGCCCACTTTGGTTCGAACCCCCGGCAAGGCTTGCAAAGCGGTGCGGATGTCGTTTTCAATGACTTGCTTGCGCGGGCGGGTGCCGCGCTCGGTCAGCTGAATGGTGAGCGTGGCCTTGCGCACCTCGGCCATGCCGCCGCCTGCAAACGGATCGGTGCCGGCGCTGCCACCGCCAATGGTGGTGTAGACGCTTTTCACATCGTTCACGCTCATCAGCAAGGTGCGCGCCTGTTCGGCGCTGGCCTGCGTTTGGGCCAAGGTGGAGCCAGGAGGCAACTCCACATAGACCTGCGTTTGCGAGTTGTCGTCGGGCGGAATAAAGCCCTTGGGCAAGAGTGGCACCAACATGATGGAGCCAATGAAAAAGAGCGTCGCCAAGACCATGGTGACCAAGCGGTGCTGCATGCACCATTTGGCCCACACCATGTAGCGCTTGAGCCATCCCGGCTCGTGGGCGGCGGTGACGATGGGCTTCAAAATGTAAGCCGCCATCATGGGCGTGAGCACCCGTGCCACCAGCAAGGAAGCAAACACCGCGAGTGAAGCGGTCCAACCAAACTGCTTGAAAAACTTGCCGGGAATTCCGCTCATGAAGGCGGTGGGCAAAAACACCGCAATCAAGGTGAAGGTGGTGGCGATCACCGCCAAGCCAATCTCGTCTGCCGCCTCCATGGCGGCTTGGTAGGGGGACTTGCCCATGCGCAAGTGGCGCACGATGTTTTCCACTTCCACAATCGCATCGTCCACCAGCACGCCAATCACCAAGGACAGCGCCAACAAGGTCACCACGTTGATCGAAAAACCCAAATACGCCATGCCGATAAATGCCGGTATGACCGACAAGGGCAAGGCCACGGCGGAGACAAAAGTGGCGCGCCAATCGCGCAAAAACAGCCAGACCACCAGCACCGCCAAAATCGCGCCTTCGTAAAGCAGCACCAACGAGCCGCTGTATTCCTCTTCCACCGGCGTCACAAAGTCAAAGGCCTCGGTGATTTCAATGTCGGCGTTTTGCGCGCGGTAATCGGCGATGGCCTGACGCACCAATCGGCCCACCGCCACTTCGCTCTCGCCTTTGCTGCGCACCACTTCAAAACCCACCACGGGCCGGCCATCCAAATAGGCCGCCGAACGCGCGTCTGCCAGCGTGTCAGAAACATTGGCCACTTGGTCCAAGCGAAAGCGTGTGCCCCGTGCGGTGGTCAACTCGATCTGGCCCACCTCTTGCGCGGTTTTGACAGTGGCCAAGGTGCGCACCGGCTGTTCACCCGCGCCCAAGTCCATGCGACCGCCTGAGCCTTCTTGCTGCACCTGTTTGAGCTGACGCGAGACTTCGGCCGCCGTGGTGCCCAGCGATTGCAAGCGGTTGACATCCAGCTCAACCCGCACTTCACGTGTGACACCGCCCACCCGGTTCACCGCGCCCACCCCGCGCAGCGACAACAATTTGCGCGTGATCTCTTTGTCCACCAGCCAAGACAGCGCTTCATCGTCCAAGCGGTTCGAACGCACGGTGTAGGCCAACACCGGGGTGCCCGCTAAGTTGAGCTTTTGCACCACCGGGTCGCGCAGGTCGCCGGGCAAATCGGCCCGCACGCCCTGAATCGCCGAGCGCACATCGTCCACCGCTTCTTGGCTGGGCTTTTCCATGCGGAACTCGGCGGTGATCGACACCGCGCCGTCTTGCACCTTGGTGGTGATGTGCTTGAGCCCTTGCAATGGGGCCAAGGCGTTTTCAAGTTTGCGCGCCACATCGGTTTCGAGTTGCGAGGGCGCAGCGCCGGGCAAACCGGCCGAGACCGTGATGATGGGCACATCCAGATCTGGAAAGTTTTGCACCTTCATCGAACTGAATGCAATCACGCCTGCCAGCGTGAGCAGGACAAACAGCATGACGGCCGGAATCGGGTTGCGAATCGACCAAGAAGAGACGTTCAACATGCTGTCCCTTTACTTGGCTGCGGGCACTGAGGCGGGCGCCGCAGCCGCTGCAGCGGGCGCGTCCACCACGCGCACGGTATCGCCCTGGTTCAAAAAGGCACCGCCGCTGGTGACCACCCGGGCATCGGGCTTGAGGCCCCCTGTGACTTCCACCCGATCGCCGTTTTGGCGCCCTGTTTGCACCTTGATTTGGCTCACCTTTTGGTCAGCCCCAACGCTGTAGACATAGCTGAAACCATCGCGCACCACCACCGCGGTTTGCGGCACGGTGAGGGCTTGGCTTTGTCCCAATGCAATCTCACCTTGGGCAAACATGCCTGGCCGGGCGCTGCCAATGGGGGACGTCAAATCGACATACACCAAGGCGTTGCGGGTTTGCGCATCCACCGAGGGCGCCACCATGCGCACCTTGCCTTGCAAAACCTGGCCACTGGCGGCCTTCAACTGCACCGGCAAGCCGGCCTGAATGCGACCAATCTCGGAGGCCGTGACTTCTGCGCGCCATTCAATGCGGCCCTGGCGAATCAAGCGAAACAACTCCACGCCCGCACCAACCACACTGCCCACGGTGGCTTGCCGAGCCGAAATCACGCCGGCATCGGGGGCACGCACTTGGGTTTGGGACAAGCGCACTTTTTGCAATTGCACCAAGGCGCGCGCCGACTGCACACGCGCTGCAGACGAGGCCTCGGCCGCCAAGGCTTGGCTCAATTGGGCGGCGCTGAAAAACCCTTGTTGCTGCAAATTGCGCGCACGCTCGGCTTGGGCCTTGGCCTCTTGCGCGGTGGCGGTTGCCTCGGCCAAACCGGCCTCGGCTTGGGCCAACTCAGCGGCCAGCGTGTCGGACTGCAAGGTGGCCAGCACATCGCCGCGCTGAACGCGATCGCCCACATTCACACGCACTTCGGTGATCTTCAAGCCATTGGCCTCGGCCCCCACCACGGCTTCTTGCCATGCGGCCAAAGAACCATTGGCGCTGATTTTTTGCGCCATGTTCGCCACTTGGGGCGTGGCCACGGTGACCGTCAGGCTGGGTTTGGCTGTGGGCGAGGCTTTGTTGGCCTCTTGGGCCAAAGTGGCCCCACTCCAAACCATGCCCAAACCCAAGGCACAACTGGCCCAACGACGCACCCCAACATTTGCCCAAAGACCCAATTTTTTCATGACACTTCTCGATTCACTGCTCGTCGTGGACGGCACCTGGTTGACCGCAGCTTGTTGTGCGGTGCAGCAAGTTTAGCGGTTGATGGTGACCCCTATGGTGCCGTGGCGCACAGTCCCCGAATCCACGGGGATTTGCCAAAGCCTGGCCTCAAGCCATGACCAATTGCCACAGCTTCAGCACGGCATCGCGCTCAGCGGACAAGACATTCAAAGGCACATCGGTGGGCTCTTCGTTCAGGCGCGCGCGGTGTTGTACCCGGCGCATTTCTCGGTAAGCATTGGCCGCCGCCTCGCCCACGCCAGCGGGCAACAAGCCCACTTTTTCGGCCCTTTGCAAGAGCGCGATATTGCCCACGTTGTCGGCCAACTCGGGGTGTTGGGCGGTGTGCAGCAACACCAAATACTGCACGGCAAATTCCGCGTCCACCATGGCGCCCGGACTGTGCTTGACATCAAAACGATCGGCTTTGACGGGATGCCCCTGCCGCACGCGTTCGCGCATGGCCACAATTTCAGACTTGAGGCTTTGCGCATCGCGTGGCGCACCGATCACCGCACACCGCACGGCATCAAAACGCGGCGCCAAAGAGGACAGGCCCATGACAAAACGGGCACGGGTCATGGCCTGGTGCTCCCAAGTCCAAGCGGTGTTGCTGCCACGCTGGTTTTGGTAATCGGCATAGGCTTCAAAACGGGTGACCAACAAGCCCGAATTGCCGTTCGGGCGCAGCGCGGTATCGATCTCGTACAGATCGCCTTCCGCGGTTTTCACCGTCATCCAGTTGATCATCTTGCGCACATAGGCGGCATAGATTTCTTGCGCGCGCTCGTCCTCGTCGTCGTACACAAACACGATGTCTAAATCGCTGCCATAGCCCAACTCTTTGCCGCCCAATTTGCCGTAGCCAATGATGGCAATGGCCGGTTCATCGCGGTGCCGGTTTTTCAAGCGGCCCCAGCACCAGCGGGCGGTCATGCGCAACACCGCATCGGCCAAAGCGCTCAGGTCGTCCGCCACTTGCTCGACCGTCAAAACCCCTTCAACGTCGCGCGCCAAAGTGCGGAATTGCTCGGCATGGTGGGCCCGGCGCAGCAAATTCAACAAGCTTTCTTCGTCGTCCTCTCCGGTGCGGCTCAGGGCCAACGCACGGGCCTGCAATTCGCTTTCAAACTCGGATGCATCAAAGCGGCTTTGAAACAAGTTGCCGCCCGCCAATTCGTCAATCACGCCGGGGTGCTGCAACAAGTAGCGCGCGGGCCACTTGGCTGCGCCCAGCAAGCGCAGCAGGCGCTCGTGCACCGAAGGGCGCTCCAGCAAGAGCGCCAAATAACTCTCGCGGCGCAACAGGGGTTCGATCCATTCGACCATGCGCAGCACCGACTCTTCACTGACACGACCGACCTCGAGCCATTGCGCGGTGCGCTGCAACAAGCGCATCAGACGGCCACGGGCATCGTCGCGCAAAGCCTGCACTTTGGGGTTCGTCGGCCAATCGGCCAAGCGTTCGCCAATGCGGCCCTTGAAGACACTGGCGATGCCATCCAATTCGGTGATTTCTCGCTGGCCGCTTTTCCCTTGGCAGGTTTTGCATTCGCGATCGCCCCCCAGCAAGGTGTCGAACTCTTGCGCCACCACTTCGCGGTGCGCGTCCAAGGCGGCCAAAAATGCACAGGTGTTTGCAAAACCCAAGGTTTGGGCGATCCAGTTCAGGTCGTCGTCACGAACGGGCAAGACATGGGTTTGCTGATCGTCTAAATACTGAATGCGGTGTTCCACTTGCCGCAAAAAAACATAGGCGGCGTGCAAGGCCTCGGCCGTGGCGACGGGCATCAGCCCCGCTTTGGCCACGCGCTGCAAAGCATCCAAGGTGGGGCGTGTGCGCAACTCTGGAAACTGTCCACCACGCACCACCTGCAAAAGCTGCACGATGAATTCAATTTCGCGAATACCGCCGCGCGACAACTTGACATCGTTGGCGCGCTCAGGATGCCCCGCACTGCGTTTGGACGCGTGGTCACGGATTTGTTGGTGCAGCGTGCGCAGCGACTCGAAGACGTTGTAGTCGAGGTAGCGGCGAAAGACAAAGGGCAAAACCACCCCGCGCAGCGCTTGCGCCGAGCCGTTTTGCACCACACTGCGCGGCGCAACAACACGGCTTTTCATCCAGGCAAAGCGCTCCCACTCGCGCCCTTGCACCTGCAAATATTCGTCTAAGGCATCCAAAGAGACCACGCTGGGCCCCGAGTTGCCATTGGGCCGCAAGGCCAAATCGACGCGGAACACAAACCCGTGCTCGGTGGTGTCGCCAATCAGGGCATACATGCGCTTGACGGCGCGGGTGAAGTACTCCTGGCACGAGACCTTGTTGCGGCCTTCGCTGTTGCCACGCGTCTCGCCGTCTTGGTCGTAGACATAAATCAGGTCAATGTCGCTCGAGACATTCAGCTCGCGGGCCCCCAGCTTGCCCATGCCAATGATCCACATTTCGGCCCGCTTCCCCTCGAGCGTGATGGGCGCACCATGCAAATCATCCAGGTCCGAGATGACCTGTTGCCAGGCCATGTCGAGGCTCACCTCGGCCAACTCGGTCATGGCGTGGGTCACCGCACTCAAATCGGCTTGACGGGAACAGTCCAGTTGGGCCAAGCGCTCAAGGGTCAGGTGCCGCAACACCCGCAAAGCGGCACTGAGGTCAAGGCCTTGGGCCTGCAAAGCGGCCAAGGTGGCGGTCAGGACATCCCGGCGGGGCACACCGGGCGGCAGCAGCCGCAAAACATCGGCATAGCGTCGGTGCAGGCGCTGCACGAAACGAGAATACAAAGCCCCGACTTCAGTACTGGCATTATTCAAGGCAACTGCCTCGTCCATCGGCTGGCTGCGGGTCATAATTCCTGCTGACTTTCTGATTCAAATGGATTTGCCACTTTTGCCCTCTTTTCCTGGTCTGACACGGTTGCTCTCCCGATTTTTTCGGTGGGTGGCGTGGTTCATGCTGGTCGTGGGCATCATGATCGGCCTGGCTTGGGGCGCCTTGCATTTTTGGATTGTGCCGCGAATCGGCGATTACCGCCCTGCACTGGAACGTTTGGCCCAACAAAGCATCGGGGTTCCGGTGCGCATCGCCCACATTTCGGCCGAATCCACCGGTTGGGCCCCTTCATTTGAGCTGAATGGTATTGAGTTGCTCGACCCTGAGGGCCGCACCGCCTTGCGGCTGCCCAAGGTGCTCATCGCCATCAGCGTGCGCTCGGTGATGAGCCTGAAGCTGGAGCAACTGGTGCTGGACGCACCCGAGCTGGACATCCGACTCGGCGCCGATGGCACTTGGCATGTGGCGGGCCTGAACATGGCGCACAACACCCGAAGCGATGGGGCTGCTGCCGATTGGTTGTTCTCTCAACGCGAGATCATTGTGCGGGGCGGCATCGTGCGCTGGAACAACGAGCGCGCTGCAAAAGGTCCCGCCTTGTTGGCCTTGCGCGATGTCGATATGGTGCTGCGCAATTCGGCGCGACACCACGATGTGCGGGTCGATGCCACGCCCACCGAAGACTGGGGCCAGCGCTTTGTCAGCGTGGGGCGATTCAAGCGCGGGCTGTTGTCTATGCAAGCGGGCCATTGGGCCGACTGGTCCGGCCAGGTGTATTCGTTTTTTCCACAGGTCGATGTCGCAAAACTGGGTGCTCACTTGCCGCTGGGCGCCAAGATTGACAGCGGACAAGGCAGCTTGCGCATGTGGAACGATTTCACCCAAGGCCAATGGGCCGGGGGCGTGGCCGACGTTCAACTGACCGGCTTACAAACCTTGTGGACCCCCAAAGGCGACCCGCTGGGGTTTGCTCAGCTGTCAGGCCGTTTGGGCGCCAAAGTCAACCCTTTGGGCTTTGAGGTGTTCACCCAAAAATTGGCCTTCGTGAGCGACCAAGGCGTCGCCTGGCCTGGCGGCAATGTGTCTTTGGCCTACACCGAAGCCGAAGGCCAAAACAAAGCCCGCGGTCATTTGCAAGCCGACCAACTTGACTTGGCGTCACTGCGGGACATGGGCCTGAGCCTGCCTTTGCCCGAGGGCTGGCATGAACACTTGCAACAGCAAAGCATTGGCGGACAAATCAGCGCCCTGCAATGGCGTTGGCAAGGCGATTGGCAATCGCCCACGACTTATGACGCGCAGATCAAGCTGCAAAACTTGAACTTGCCACCCCGCCCACTGAGCGGCCCTGCCAAACAAGATCGCCTGCCATGGCCGGGTGTGCGTGGCGCCGACACACAGATCACCTTGAACCAAGATGGCGGCCAAATCGAAGTGAGCCTGCGCCAAGATGGCGCCGTGTTTTTGCCGGGCATCTTGGAAGAAGCCGAAGTGCGTGTGCAAGCGTTGAATGCCAAAGCGGTGTTCAAGCGCGAAGCCCAACAATGGCGTGTGCCGGAATGGAAGCTGCAGCTGAGCAACGCCGATTTACAAGGCGAATGGCAAGGCCAATGGAATCCGGCTGCAAATGGCGAAGGACCGGGGGTGCTCGGCTTGCAAGGTGTCATCAAACGCGCCGATGCCTCGCGGGCCCACCGCTATTTGCCCGTCAGTCTGCCGCAAAGTGTGCGGAATTACGTGCGCGATGCCTTGCGCAAAGGCACATATTCCGACGTGCAAGTGAAGATCAAAGGCGACCTGGCCAAACTGCCATTTGCCAACCCCCAAGAAGGGGAGTTTCGCTTTGCCGGGAAGGTGCAAGACATTGAGCTCGACTACGTGCCCGCCGCCTTGCTGCCGCCCAAAAGTTTGCCTTGGCCGCGGCTGCAAAAACTGGAGGGGCAGCTGGTCTTTGACCGCTTGGGCATGAAGCTCAGCAACGCCTCGGCACGCAGCGGCGATGCCCGCACCGGTCTGAACCTGAGTGCCGGGGAAGCCGAGATTGCCGACTTGGCCAACAACCCTGTGCTGGTGGTCGGCGCCGAGCACAAAGGCCCCGCTGTCCAAGTGCTGACGCTGGTTCAAAAATCACCGCTGGACGCCATGCTTTCTGGCGCCTTGCGACAAGCACAAGTGACGGGTAATTTACAAACCCGCTTCAAGTTCAACATGCCGCTGCTGAACGTCAAGGCCACCAAGCTGCAGGGCGTTGTGGTCATGGCCGGCAACGATGTCCGCATGACGCCCGGCTCGCCTTTGCTTGAAAAGGTACAAGGCTCGGTGCAGTTTTCCGACAGCGATTTCGGCCTGACGGGCGTACAAGCCCGCATGCTTGGCGGGCCGGTGCGCATTGAGGGCGGCCTGCGTCCCGTGCCCGGCGCCGCCACTCCCGAGAGCAGCTTGCAGTTGCGTGCCCAAGGTCGCGCCTCGGCCGAGGCATTGCGCACAGCCAAAGAGCTCTCACCCCTCAATGAGTGGGCCCTGCAGGCCTCTGGCAGCACGGCTTACAGCGCGCAATTGGGCTGGCGCCAAGGCAAGCCCGAGTTCACCCTTGAAAGCTCACTCGAGGGCTTGACCCTGAATCTGCCGGCGCCGGTGGGCAAGTCCGCCAACAGCAGCGCGCCCATCTCGGTGCGCTCGCGCATTCAAGCGGGGGGCGGCGCTTTGCGCGATCAGTTGCTCATCGATTGGGGCCCCATCGCCTCTGGCCAGTTTGTGCGCGATGTCTCAGGCGCAGAGCCTGTGGTGCTGCGCGGCACCCTGACCTTGGGTCAAGCCGCGGCACAAGCCCCAGCCATGCCGAGCGCAGGTGTCGCCGCAGCGGTGGCGGTGAATCGCCTGAACATCGATGAATGGGAAAACCTCTTGCCGGCGCACGTGATGGGCAGTTTGGACAAAGGAAGCACGGGCTCGGGCGCTGGACCGTCCTACATGCCCTCGCGCATCAGTTTGCAAGCCGGCGCAATCACCGCCGATGGGCGCACCTTGAACCAAGTGGTGGCCAATGGCGTGCGCGAGGGCGCGACTTGGCGGGTCTCGGTCGATGCCCGCGAGCTCAATGGACAAGTGGTTTACCGCCAACCCAGCGGCGATCAATTGGGGCACCTCTATGCGCGCCTGACACGGCTGAATTTGCCACCCTCCAGCGTGGTCGAGGTGGAAGGCCTGCTGGAAGCACCGCCGGCCAATTTGCCCTCGCTGGATATCGTGGTTGAGCAACTCGAGTTGCGCGGCAAGAAACTGGGGCGCGTTGAAATCGAAGCCGTCAATCCTGAGCCACAAAGGTCTCGTGCCAAAGCCGCGCCCGAGTGGCAGCTGAACAAATTCAACATCATCGTGCCGGAGGCCACCTTCAAAAGCACCGGCCGCTGGTTGACAGCATCAGATGCCGGGCAACAACGCAAAACCGAAATGAATTTCAAGATGGAGGTGTCTGACGCGGGCGCCCTCTTGAAGCGCTTGGGCACACCCGATGCCTTGCGCGGCGGGACCGGCCAATTGGAAGGCACCATCGGTTGGCAAGGCTCGCCCTTGGCGCTTCACTACCCCAGCATGGGCGGCCAATTCAGCGTCAAAATGGGGCGCGGCCAATTCCTCAAGGCCGATGCCGGCGCCGCCAAATTGCTCGGTGTGCTGAGCCTGCAAGCCTTGCCGCGCCGCCTGCTGTTGGACTTTAGAGATGTGTTTTACGAAGGCTTTGCCTTTGACTCGGTGCGCGGCGATGTCACCATCGCACAAGGCATTGCCGTCACGCGCAACTTGCAAATCAAGGGGGTGAATGCCTTGGTGCAACTGGACGGATCGGCCGATATTGCACGCGAGACACAAAAACTCCGGGTGGTCATTTTGCCGGCGCTGGACGCGGGCACGGCATCGTTGGTCGCGGGCATTGCGGTCAACCCGGTGGTCGGACTGACCGCCTTTTTGACCCAGCTTTTTTTACAAAACCCCTTGGCCAAAGCCACCGCACAAGAGTTCTACATTGACGGCAGTTGGGCCGACCCGCGCGTCACCAAGGTGAGCAACAACAGCGGGGACGCCAAAGGCGCGCCCGCCAGCACGACACCCCGCACCGAAGCACCATGACGCGTCTGATGGCCACCGGCATCGCGGGCACTTGGCAAAAAATCCAAAGCCGTTGGCGCGCCCAAATCGACGATGTCTTGCCCTGGGGCTCCGGCCGCCGCTCTCTGTGGGGTGCGCTGATTGCTTTGGTTTTGGCCGTGTTGGTCACCTTGGTCTGGCTGGCCGGCCGATACGAAGCCAGCCAAGTGCAAGCCGAGTTAGAGCGCGACACCGCCGATGCCGTGAGTGACTTGCGCAGCAGCCTGTCACGCCAGATTCAAGCCGTGCAAGCATTGCAAGCCAACCACTTGTCGGCTGAGGCTTGGCCGGCCGAAGCGCAGGTTTTGTTGCGCAACCACCGCGATTGGTTGCGCTTGGAGTGGCGTGCCAAAGATTGGCGTTTGTTGTCCGCCGCAGACTCGCCTTTGCGCGCGCCAGCTTTTGAACGCATTGGCCGAGCCGAAACACTGAATGAGGCCTCGCAAGCGTGCCAACGGGCGCGCCGCGTGAACGGACCGGCGTATTCGAGTACCTACTTTTTGCCGCAAGCCGATGGCTTGGGCATGGAAGTGATGGAGCTGTGCCTGCCTGTCACACAAGCCGGAGAGTTGGTCGCTTACACCGTGGTCACCTACAGCCTGCAAGAACTCTTGACCGAACGATTGGGCAACACGTTTGGGCGGCGCAACGAACTCTCTTTCATCGAGCCCGATGGCACCCGACTGGCCATTGCCGGCACCCAACGCAAAGAGCGGCGCGTCTTCACCACGCAACAACTGGTGGATTTGCCAGGCAACACCTTGCTGCTGCGCATGGATGGCCGGCGTGGCGAGCCCGATCTGTTTCCAAACGTGCTGACCGCACTGGTCACAGGCATGTCGATTGCATTGATCACGGTCATGGTGCTGTTGACCAAAGACGCGCGCCGACGCCAAAAAGCCGAGCGCGATTTGGCCGAGGCGCTGGCATTTCGCAAAGCCATGGAAGACTCTTTGGTGACGGGCTTGCGGGCACGCGACCTGAAAGGCAACATCACTTACGTCAACCCGGCTTTTTGTGAGATGGTGGGCTGGGACGCCGAGGCGCTGATGGGCCAAAGCACCTCCATGCCCTACTGGCCGCCTGAAATGGTAGACGAATACCAGCAACGCCAGGCCATCCGCTTGGCCGGCAACGCCCCGCCACGCGAAGGCTTTGAATCGGTCTTCATGCGCAAAGACGGCACGCGCTTTCCGGTGCTGATCATTGAAGCGCCGCTCATCAGTGTGCAGGGGGAACAAACCGGCTGGATGGGGGCCGTGATTGACATCAGCGAGCAACGCCGCATCGAAGAGCTCTCGCGCGCCAGCCAAGAACGCTTGCAGGCCACCGCCCGCTTAGCCACGGTGGGTGAAATGGCCTCGTTGTTGAGCCACGAATTGAACCAGCCGCTGGCCGCGATTTCGAGCTACGCGAATGGCTCTTTGAACCTGCTGAAAGACCCCCAGGCCGCGACAAGCAATGTGGACGATGTGCACATGGCTTTGCGCCGCATTGCAGAACAGGCCGAACGCGCAGGGCGCGTCATCAACAGCGTGCATGACTTTGTGCGGCGGCGAGAGCAAACGCGCGAGGCTGTGGCCCCGCAAACACTGCTGGAGGCCATCTCGCCCTTGGTGAATTTGCAAGCGCGCAAATTGAATGTGGGGGTGCACACCCGCATCGAACCTCGACTGCCCTTTGTTTGGTGCGACCGCACCATGGTCGAGCAAGTGTTGTTGAATCTGGCGCGCAACGGCATGCAAGCGATGGACCTGCCCGAATGCCGCGACAGGGTGTTGGTCTTGCAGGTCAAAAACGCACATTCCCAACCGGGCAACGCCTGGGTTGAGTTTGCCGTCACCGACATTGGGGCTGGCATTGGGGCCGATGTCCAAGCGCAATTGTTCAACCCCTTTTTCACCACCAAGGCCGAGGGCATGGGCCTGGGCTTGAGTCTGTGCCGAACCGTGGTCGAACAACATGGCGGCCATCTGACCTTTGGTCCGCATGCGCCGAAGGGCACGGTTTTTCGATTCACCTTGCCCGCGGCATCGGATGCCCCGGCTGCAACCTGACCCTAAAATTGCGCGATGCAACTCCCCTTTGACAGCATGGTCTACATCGTTGACGACGACATTGTCGTGCGTGAAGGGATGGCTTGGTTGTTGCGCACACGGCGCTTGCTGAGCGAGTCTTATCCCAGCGCCGAGGCTTTTTTGAGCATGCTGCAAGAGGCGGCCAAAGAACCCCATGCAAGTGCCTTGCCGCAACAAGCCGGCTGCATTTTGTTGGATGTGCGCATGCCCGGCATGAGCGGCTTAGCCCTTTTTGAACAGCTGCAGGCCAATGGCATTGCACACGCGTGGCCTGTGATCTTCTTGACCGGTCATGCCGATGTGCCCACTGCGGTGGACAGCGTGAAGCGCGGCGCGTTTGATTTTTGCGAAAAGCCTTTTTCAGACAACGCCTTGGTCGACCGCGTCGAGCAAGCTTTGTTGCTCTCTGACGAGCGCTTGAAGGCGCGCACACAACTCGAATTTTTGCAATCGCGGCTGAGTGAGTTGACCGAGCGTGAGCGCGATGTGATGCGCCGGGTGCTGGAAGGCTTGCCCAACAAATTGATCGCCGACCAACTGGAGATCAGCGTGCGCACCGTGGAAGTGCACCGCTCGCGGGTGTTCGACAAAATGGAAGTGAAGTCCGCGGTTGAGCTGGCCAATTTGATGCGCAAATTGACATGACCGGCTTGACCCCTCTGGCCCTCACACTCTCTGGATTTTTGGGAATGTCGTCCCCTGTGATCACGAGCATGGGCACAGGCACGGGCTCCGGCGTGCACACGCACATGCGCACGCGCATCCCCTTGGTTTTGCTTTTGCTTGTGGCACTGACAGGGCTTTTGTCCGGCTGTGCCAACAGCCCCATGCGGCCACACGATCCCGGCGCCTACCACCCCCAACGCAATGACTTGGCCTTGTATGCCCTGTCTTTGTTGGACACCCCTTACGCCCGCGGTGGCCGTGGGCCTGCCACCGGTTTTGACTGTTCTGGGTTGGTGTCCCATGTGTACCAACAAGCCGCGAATATGCGCGTCAAGGGCAGCGCCGCTGATTTGGGGCAAAACGCCAAGCCCATTGACCGTGCACGTTTGCAACCCGGTGATTTGGTGTTTTTCAACACCTTGGGGGCACGCCATTCGCATGTGGGCATTTATGTCGGCGACGGGCGCTTTGTACACGCCAGCAACCCGCGCACGGGGGTTCGCATGGACCTGCTGAGCAACCGCTACTACGCGCAGCGCTTTGAAGGGGCCGGCTCGCTTTTAGACTGAAAAAAGCCCCCACACCTCCACAAATCACGGTTATTTGTCGTCGGGCTCTGCAGGCTTTGCAGGGGGCAATTCCCCCTTGTTGCGGCCAGAAAACATGGTCCACCACACAATCACCACAAAGAGCACCAGCGCCAACAAGGCTTCCAGCAAAATAAGGACCATGATCCACGTTCCGTTTCTTTTGACGCCCCGACTGCGTTTGTGCTGGGCGTTGGCCGCGATTGTAGGCAGCTTGGCCGGTTGTTCGTTTGCCCCCGTCTTGGAAGCACCTGTTCCCGACAGCCCTTCTGCAAGCTCGCCCACATCGGGCCCATCCACAGCGGCCACAACGCCGCCACCTTTGTCGCCTTCGTCGACTTTGCCCCCGGCGATCGTGCAGCCCAAAAGCCGCTGGGTGCCCGTGCCTTGGTCTGATTTGCCCGGGCTTGACGCCGACGCCCTGAACGAAGCCTGGCCGGCTTGGCTGCAAAGTTGCACCCGGCCCAGCAAAGTCTGGGCAGACCTGTGTCCCGACATCCGTCAACTCGCCCAAGCCAGCGTGGCCGAGCAACGTCAATGGATGCGTGACAAATTGCAGGCTTATCGCGTCGAGTCGCACGAGCAACAGTCTGAGGGGCTGTTAACAGCCTATTACGAGCCCGTCTTGCAGGCCACGCGTCAAGCGCGTCCCGGCTTTCAGGTGCCGCTGTATGCGCCACCTGCCGACCTGAACAAACGCAAGCCCTGGTACACCCGACAAGAAATGGAAACGGTGCCCGCTGCGCGTGCGGCCTTGCGGGGCAAAGAGCTGGTGTATCTGGCCGACCCTGTCGATGCGATGGTGCTGCACATCCAAGGCTCGGGCTTGATCCAAGTGACCGAGCCCGATGGCCGTCAACGCTGGGTGCGACTGGCCTTTGCCGGCACCAATGAACAACCCTACAAAAGCATTGGGCGCTGGTTGCTGGACCAAAAACTGGTGCGCGATGCCTCATGGCCTGGCATCAAAGGCTGGATTGAGCGAAACCCGTCACGCGTGAACGAGTTGTTGTGGCAAAACCCCCGCGTGGTGTTCTTCAAAGAAGAAACGCTCCCTGCCGTGGGCCTGCCGCCCGGCCCCAAAGGCGCACAAGGCGTTCCGCTGACCGCCGAGCGCTCGATTGCGGTTGACCGCAACAGCATTCCCTATGGCACCCCCGTCTGGCTGAAATCATCGGGCCCGCAAACCTCTCTCGACCGCTTGGTATTGGCACAAGACACCGGTGCCGCCATCGTCGGCGCTGTGCGTGCCGATTACTACGCAGGATCCGGTTTTGCCGCCGGAGAGATGGCCGGTCGCATGAAACAAAGTGTGCAGCTTTGGGCACTTTGGCCCCGATGAGCGCCAGGCCCAGCATGGCTTGTCGACCGGGGTGCGCGGCCTGTTGCACGGCGCCGTCTATTTCTTCTGCGATCCCCGGCATGCCCCAGGGCAAGCCCGCCGGCGTGCCCTGTGTGCAACTTGACCCGCAGGGGCGTTGCCAAATCTTTGGCCACCCCGATCGGCCCGCGGTTTGTCGGCAACTGCAAGCCTCGGTGGAGATGTGCGGCGAACACGACGACGGTGGCGTTTATGCGCGACGCTATTTGATGCAGCTCGAGGCGTCCACCCAACCCGGTCCGTGAAGTCACCAACAGGTCATGCACCGCCCCGGCCTGTCGCTATGCTGGAACGCTGTTGATGTCCCGGAGCTTGGTGATGGCCTTTGAAAACCCCTCTCTAAAAGACCATGTTCATGCCGACGAATGGCAGCTGCGGCTGGACTTGGCGGCTTGCTATCGCTTGGTCGCCTTGTATGGCTGGAGTGACTTGGTGTTCACACACATCAGCGCCAAATTGCCCCCTTCGGTGGCGGGTGACACGCCACAATTTTTGATCAATCCCTACGGACTGATGTTCGACGAGATCACCGCCTCCAGCTTGGTCAAAGTGGACATGCAGTGTCAGAAATTGCTGGACAGTCCGTTCCCAGTGAACCCAGCGGGGTTTGTGATTCACAGCGCCGTGCACGAGGCACGGCCTGACGCCGGTTGCGTGCTGCACACCCACACGCGCGCAGGCGTGGCCGTGAGTGCCCAAGCCCATGGCGTGTTGCCGATCAGTCAGCAAAGCACTTTTGTTTTGGCCTCTTTGGCCTACCACGGCTATGAGGGGGTAGCGATTCGAGACGACGAGCGCGTGCGGCTGCAAGCCGATCTGGGGCAGGCGCATTTTTTGATGCTGCGCAACCACGGCTTGCTGACCGTTGGCAAAACCATTGCCGATGCCTTTTTGTCGATGTACACCTTTGAAAATGCCTGTCGGATTCAAGTCGACGCGTTGGCGGGGCAAGCTGGGCCGCAGACCCTGACCGCGGTGAACCCGGCCATTTTGGATGGCGTCGCAGAAGCCTCACGGGTGCAAACGGGCGGCCTGGGTGGGGCCTTTGTTTGGCCCGCCTTGCTGCGCAAATTACAAAGAGAAAGCCCCGACTACGCCCTTTGAGCGGCGTGGGTGAGCGCCTCGCTTTTGGGTTTCCAGCGCTTGAGCAACAGGGCATTGCCCATCACACTGACCGAGCTGAGCGCCATCGCGGCGCCGGCCATCATGGGGTTCAAATAGCCCATGGCCGCCAACGGAATGCCCGCCACGTTGTAAGCAAATGCCCAAAATAAATTTTGCCGTATCTTGGCCACGCTGCGCGCCGAAATATCCAACGCGGCGGCAACCAATGCCACCTCGCCGCGCATCAAGGTGATGCCTGCCGCGTGCATGGCGACATCGGTGCCATTGCCCATGGCCATGCCCACATCGGCGGCCACCAAAGCCGGCGCATCGTTCACGCCATCACCCACCATGGCCACGATTTGCCCTGTTGCGCGCAGCGCTTGCACCTGCGCGGCCTTATCGCCCGGCAGCACATCGGCCAACACCTCGCCGTCTTCTGGCCGCAAACCCAAGCGCCGGGCCATGGCTTCGGCCGCTGCAGGGTTGTCGCCCGAAATCATCACCAGCTTTAAACCACGGGCGCGCAATTCGGCCAAGGCCTCTGCCGCACCGGGCTTGGGCTCGTCACCAAAGCCCATCAGCAACAAACCGCGCACCCCCTCGGGCGTGCGCTCGGCCAAGGCCGACACACTCGCACCTTGCACCTGTAGCGCGGCCACCTCATCGGCCCACTCTTGCGGCGCCATGCCCTCTTGGTGCAACCAGCGCAAACTGCCCAACAACAACTGCCGGCCTTGCACGGTGGCCTTCACGCCTTTGCCCGGCACGGCGCTCATGTCGTGAACGGGCACGACATCCAAACCCCGCACTTGCGCCGCCGCCAAGACCGCCAAGGCCAGAGGGTGCTCACTGCCACTTTGCACACCGGCCGCCCATGCAAGGGCTTGGTTGGCGTCTTGCCCTGCTGCCGGCACGCAGTGGGTCAAGCGCGGACGCCCCACAGTGAGCGTGCCCGTTTTGTCAAACGCCACAATTTGCACACGGTGCGCCATCTCCAACGCTTGCACATCCTTGATCAAGATGCCCTGTTGCGCTGCCACCCCCGTGCCCGCCATGATGGCCACCGGCGTCGCCAGGCCCAAGGCACAAGGGCAAGCAATCACCAAAACAGCCACCGCATGGACCAACGCCGTCTCAAAGGTCGCCCCTGACAACAGCCAGCCCAACAATGTGAGCAAGGCCAAGAACAAAACCACGGGCACAAACACTTCGGCCACTTTGTCCACCAAGCGCTGAATGGGCGCCTTGGCCGCTTGGGCATCTTCGACCAAGCGGATGATGTGCGACAGCACGGTTTCGTGACCCACGGCGCTGACCCGCATCACGATGCGGCCATCCCCATTGATCGATCCACCCGTCAGGCGTGCGCCCAAGCTTTTGCTCACAGGCAAGGGCTCTCCGGTCAACATGGATTCGTCAACTTGAGTGGCTCCTTCTTTGAGTTCGCCATCCAGTGGCAAGCGTTCGCCGGGGCGCACCACGATCAAATCGCCGACCCGAATTTCGTCCACCGGAACATCCACTTCGCCATCGGGGCTCATCCAGTGCGCGTGTTCAGGACGCAATGCATGCAAAGTACGGATGGCTTCGGTGGTTTGGCGTTTGGCGCGCGCCTCGAGCCATTTGCCCAGCAACACCAGGGTGATGACCACGGCCGAGCCTTCAAAGTACAAATGCGGCATGGCGCCGTCACGCGCCGAAAGCCACAACCAAACCGAAAGCAACCAACCGGCCGTGGTGCCCAGAGAAACCAACACATCCATATTGCCCGTGAAGGCCCGGAGTGCATGCCAAGCGGCCTTGTAAAACCGAGCCCCCAGAACAAACTGGACAGGTGTCGCCAAAACAAACTGCACCCACGCGGGCAGCATCCAATGCCAGCCAAAAGGCTCTGCCAGCATGGGCAGCACCAGGGGTGTTGAGAGCGCCAAACCCCATGCCACTGGCGCAAAACCCGCCCATGGCTTGAAGTTGTGTTCTTCGTTGTTGATCGCCTCAGTTGTGCGTGGCGCGTACCCGGCATCTCGAATGGCACGCCTCAGCTGCGCCTCTGTTGGGGGCTCGGTATTGGCTTGCGTTGCCGTTTCAATGCGCGCCATTTCCGTCGCCAAATTGACGGTGGCTTTTTCCACGCCGGGAACTTTGTTCAAGGCCCGTTCTACCCGCGCGACACACGAGGCACAGGTCATCCCGCCGATGCCAATGTCGAACGTTTGTTTTGCGGGATTGATCTGTGTCATGGTGGGTGAAATGAATTCAACTATGCTGGATACAGTACCAACAGCGATTGTTCAAGAAGGACATCATGAACCAAATTTTCACCGTAGAAGGCATGACTTGCGGCCATTGCGAAAAAGCCGTAACACAAGCGTTACTGGCCGTGGACCAGACGGCCAAGGTGTCGATTGACCGTTCTTGCCAACAGGTGCAAGTGGATTCAACATCGCCACGTGAGGTTTTGGCCAAGGCCATTGCCGACGAAGGTTATCGCGTTACCCTTTGATTTTTTAACCAGGAGCTTGATATGACCCGAAACATTGGCGGTATTGAAAGAATTCTTCGCATCGTGTCAGGCCTCGTGCTAATGGGACTGGCCGCGACCCATACTGTGGGTTGGTGGGGTTGGCTGGGTGCAATTCCCTTGGCAACAGGCTTGATGGGCTGGTGTCCGCCGTACAGCATGTTAGGCATCAACACTTGCAAAAAGCCCCCCATGTAAAGCTTGTCGGTTTTGGGTGAAGGGCGTGGCAATTCACCCAACTTTACAAAACACTGCAATCCCAGCACAAACCCGACACAAGTGGCGAGCACACTGCCTTCACTACATCACCGAAAGGAAGAAAACCATGAAATCTCTATCTCACCATTTGATTACCGCCAGCGTATTGCTGGGTTTGTCTGGGTTCAGCCTGGCGCAAGCGGCGCCAGAACAATCAAGTTCTACCCACCGTGCTGAACGCATGGAAAAAATGCACGCCAAAATGGGCGCCCGTCACACCGAACATTTAGCCGATCTAAAAGGAAAACTCAAACTCGAAGCTTCACAAGAGTCCGCTTGGCTGGTTTTTGAACAAGGTATGCAGAAAAAACACGGTGGCAAAGACCATCCTGACCGCGCTGCCTTGGCCAAAATGACCACGCCTGAACGCATTGACCGTATGGAAGCCCACCAAGCACAACGAAGTGCACAAATGAAAAAACAAGCCGAGGCTGTCAAGTCGTTCTATGCCACGCTAAACACACAGCAAAAAAGTATTTTTGACAGCGAGACTGCACGTGTGATGCCAAGTATGGGAGGTCATATGTCAGGTCAGATGGGAAAAGGAAAGTCTCATAAAGGGCATCGTGATCACCATTGATTGTTTGAGATAAGCGCCTTTAGGGGCACTGCATCGTTCAAAGGGTCGCATCACAGCGGCCCTTTTTTATGGCCAAACTTAATTGACGCAAATCAAGCGTGTTGAAAAGGTCTTTGGTTAAGCTTTGACCATGCCCCACACGCCTCCTTCTCACGCGAGCCAATCTCGGGCGGGTCTTTATTTGCCGCCCATTCGCCCTCTTGCCTTGGACCAACCCATGCACTGGTTGGTTTTGGGTTTCAAAGACATGGCGCGCTCCCCTGGGCTGAGTCTTTTGCATGGCATCGTCTTGGCCTCTATTGGTGGCTTGATCGCCTTGTTGGCACACGATCAATTTTGGTTATTGGTCGGTTATTTGTCGGCGTTCATAGTGGTGGCACCTGTTTTGGCCACCAGCTTGTACGCCATGAGCCGTGCCATGGAACGCAATGAAAAGGTCGATTTTGAATTGTTGGTCCAAACCTGGACCCATTGGCAATTGCGTTTGCGCGAACAACCGGCCAGTTATTGGTGTTTGATTCGTTTCGGCCTTTTGCTGGGTTTGGCCGCACTGGGTTGGATTGTTACCTCTTCCGCACTGATCACCTTGTTGGCCCCCACGCCGATTCACTCGCCGATTGATTTCATTCGCCATGTGGTGTTGGGCAAAGACAGCCATTTGTTTGAACTTTGGCTGGGCCTTGGCGGGATGCTGGCGATTCCTGTTTTTGCTTCGAGCGTGGTTTCCATGCCTTTGTTGCTCGACCGCCGGGTGACAGTCCTTCAAGCTGTCTTGACCAGTTGGAAAGCGGTCATGACCCATCCGATTCAGATGACCTTTTGGGCTTTTCTGATCATTGGCTTTAGTTTGTTGGGCATTTTTTCTCTCTTGCTGGGCCTGATATTGATCATCCCCATGCTGGGCCATGGCAGTTGGCATGCTTACCGAGATCTGGTGGATGTCACGCACTTGGAAGAGCGGATCACGGAACCAGGTGAGCGGTGATGTGGGGGTTTACAGAAGAACAAATTGCGGGCTTTGGCCTGACGATTGGGGTCGGCGCCTTCATGCTGTACATGTTGTTCATCATTGGTCAATTGGCATGGGAATCCAAAGCCGGAAAGTTTGGTACCTTTGTTATTTTTCTGGGCCTGGCCTTTGGCATGCTCGGTTTTGTCGCCAAAGGCATCATCCAATGGGCTATTGGTCATTGATGCCCTCAACAGGATAAGCCTGTGGATAAAAATCTAACAACAGCCTGGTTATCCACAGCTTAGTGGGCACGAACAAAGTTGTTCATTTTGCCGTGACACCTCAAAAGCGCAGCCACGCACAGGTTCAGCAAGCGCACAAGTTGTTGTCATCATTCAATAAAAATACCTTGTCCACACATGGGCTCTTGCCTTACCTACTATTGCTATTTAAAGATATAAATCTATAAAGAAAGAGACAGAGACAACTGCACTGTTAAGATTTGCTTCTTTCCTCCCCCTGATGGCACCATGGCGATCGTTTCAGAGTCACCTCAATCCCACTGTTACGACATCAAAAGCGCAGATTTGTCCTTGCTGGCTTTGGTGCTCAAAACAGCAGACATTCAGGCCATTTCACTCGCCCTAGAGCAGCAATTGGCGGAAAGTCCCGGTTTTTTTGAACAAGACCCCGTCATCATTGATGTCAGCTTGATCTCCACAGGCGCTGACATTGCCACATTGAATCTCGAATCGTTGTTGCCTTTGTTGCGTCAACATGGGTTGCTGCCTTTGGCCATCAAAGGGGCTCAGGCGGACCTGTTGGCGCATGCCAAGGGGTTGGGCCTGGTGGATGCCAGTGATGCCCGCATTCGTCGCGCAGTGCCTCTGGCTGAGCCCGTTCAGGCCGCCAGTTCAGTGGCAGCACCCGAACCTGCTCCTGTGGTGCCCCCGGCGCCCGTCGCGCAGGGACCGATGGTGATTGACAAACCATTGCGTTCGGGACAACAGGTCTATGCCAAAGGGCGTGATTTGATTGTGCTGGCCATTGTGAATGCCGGCGCTGAAGTGATCGCCGATGGCCACATTCACATTTATGCCCCGTTGCGCGGCAAAGCCATTGCGGGTGCACGTGGCAACACACAAGCACGCATTTTTGCGCAGGTGATGGAACCTGAATTGATTTCAATCGCAGGCATCTATCGGACCAGCGAAAATGCGTTGCCCAAAGAAGTCTTGGGGCAAGCGGCACAAGTTTGTTTGCAATCAGGCCCTGATGGCGACAAATTGTGGGTCTTGCCCCTCAAGTCTTGAATCACCGAATTTGTATTGATCTCTCGTCTTAGAAAGAAAAACTCATGGCAAAAATTGTCGTTGTGACTTCCGGTAAAGGTGGTGTGGGTAAAACCACAACCAGTGCCAGTTTCGCCACCGGATTGGCCCTCAAGGGCTTCAAGACAGCCGTCATTGATTTTGATGTCGGCTTGCGTAATTTGGACTTGATCATGGGTTGCGAACGCCGTGTGGTGTATGACCTCATCAACGTGATTCAAGGTGAGGCCAATTTGCACCAAGCCCTCATCAAAGACAAGCAATGTGCCAACTTGTTTGTTTTGGCCGCTTCACAAACCCGCGACAAAGATGCTTTGACCCAAGAGGGTGTCGAAAAAGTATTGCAAGACCTCAATGAAATGGGATTTGATTACATCGTGTGTGATTCGCCCGCAGGCATCGAAACCGGTGCTTTGATGGCCATGCACTTTGCCGACGAAGCCTTGGTGGTGACCAATCCTGAAGTGTCTTCGGTGCGCGACTCCGACCGCATCTTGGGCATGCTCGGAAGCAAAACAAAACGTGCGATTGAAGGCCTTGAGCCCATCAAAGAGCATTTATTGATCACCCGTTACAACCCGAATCGGGTGGAAGACGGCCAGATGTTGTCATTGCAAGACATTCAAGACATCTTGCGCATCAAGTTGTTGGGTGTGATTCCTGAAAGCGACAACGTGTTGCAAGCGTCCAACCAAGGCACGCCTGCCATTCACATGGCGGAGAGCGATGTGTCTGAGGCGTACAAGGATGTGATTGACCGATTCTTGGGTGAAGACAAGCCCATGCGCTTCACAGAGGCCGTGAAACCCGGTTTCTTCAAACGCATCTTCGGAGGCAAGTGAACCATGTCGTTTTTGTCTTTCCTCTTGGGCGAAAAGAAGAAAACTGCCAGCGTTGCCAAAGAACGCCTGCAAATTATTTTGGCGCACGAACGCAGTGGTCGCAATGCCGCTGAGCCCGATTACTTGCCCGATTTGCAACGCGAGTTGGTGGCCGTCATCAGCAAGTACATCAAGATCAACCCCGAAGACATCAAAGTCAACCTGGAACGCCAGGACAACTTGGAAGTCTTGGAAGTGAAGATCGAGTTGCCCGACGCACGTTAAATGGGGTGGGTGCTTTCACCCCCCTGTGCACACGACCATGACCCGCATGAGCCGGGTCATGTTGTCCCCCATCAGCCTGTTTGCAGGTTTTTCCAAAGAGCGCGCGCGGCTTGAATGTTGCGCGCTTTGACGTGACCAAACCCCTTGATGGTTTCGGGCACTTGGGCCACGCGCACCGCATGGGCATGGCTGTCGATGCTCAAATTGACCAAACAGTCTTCCACGTGTTGCATGTATTCAACGATCAAAGCGCGCTCTGTGCGGCGCTCTTCGGTCTGGCCCAAAACATCAAAGGGCGTGCCGCGCACGCCTTTTAAGCGGGCCAAGAGTTTAAAGCCCCATGCCATCCAAGGGCCAAACTTTTGTTTGATGCCTTCGCCTTTTTCATTGCGCTTGCCCAGCACCGGCGGGGCCAAGTGGTAGTGCACCTTGAAGTCGCCCTCAAAGCTGTTTTGGATGCGCGTTAAAAAATCAGATTGCGTGTGCAAGCGCGCCACTTCGTATTCGTCTTTGTAGGCCATCAGTTTGAACAAGTGGCGTGCCACAGTTTCACTGAGCAACGACCGTCCCAAGGGCGTTTCAGCTTGTTGCACGCGTTGCACAAAGGCTTGGTAACGCGCGGCATAAGCGGCGTTTTGGTAGTCGGTGAGGCGGCGAACGCGGTCATTGATGAGGTCTTCCAGCGTCTCGCGCTTTTTGAACTGAATCACTTGCGTCGGTTGCAGGTGTTGCATCAAGTCCGTCAAGTGGTGCGCCGCGTGGCGCCCCCACTCAAAGGCCGCCAGATTGTTGGCGACCTGCACATCGTTGAGCTCGATGGCCCTAATCAAAGACTCACGGCGCAGTGGCACCCAGCCTTTTTGCCAAGCGAAACCCAAGATCATGGGGTTCACATAAATCGTGTCGCCCATGAGTTGTTTGGCCAAGCTGTCGGCATCAAAACTGCTGACGCTTTGCATTCCCACTTGTTCAGTGATGGTGGCCACACAGGCCTCTGCAGGGTTTTGCCAATTGCCGTTTTTCACAAAGGCCGCGGTGGGTGTGCTGTTGCTGTTCAGCGCCACATGCGTTCGGCCTTCGCGCATGCGCAGGGTGGTTTCTTTGGAGGCGCTCACGATCGGGTCGCAGCCAATGACCAGGTCGGCAGCGGCCATGCCCACGCGGGTGGTGCGAATGTCATCTTGGGTGTTGGCCAGCAACACATGGCTCCAGGTGGCACCGCCTTTTTGCGCCAGACCGGCCGAGTCTTGCGTCACGATGCCCTTGCCCTCCATGTGCGCAGCCATGCCCAGCAACTGACCAATGGTGATCACGCCCGTTCCGCCTACGCCGGCCACCACCATGCCCCAAGGCTGGTGCAGCGTGCGCAATTCGGGCTCGGGCAGGTCGCCCAGTTGTGCGGGGCTCAAGGACATCCGCTCGCTGCTGGTTTTTTTCTTGAAGCTGCCGCCTTCAACGGTGACAAAGCTGGGGCAAAACCCTTTCAGGCAACTGGTGTCTTTGTTGCAGGTGCTTTGGTTGATGGTGCGTTTGCGACCAAGAGGCGTTTCGAGGGGCTCCACCGACAGGCAGTTGGACTGCACGCCACAGTCCCCACAGCCTTCACAGACCTCTTCGTTGATCATCACGCGCACCGCAGGGTCGACCATCGTGCCCCGTTTGCGGCGGCGGCGTTTTTCGGTGGCACAGGTCTGGTCGTAAATGATGACGGTGGTGCCTTGGATGTCGCGCATCTCGCGTTGAATCTGGTCAAGGGTGTCGCGGTGATAGACGCGCACCCCGTCGACCAAGCGCACACCTTGGTATTTTTCGGGTTCGTCGGTGACCACGGCAATGCGTTGCGCCCCTTCGGCCCGCATGCTCATGGCAATCTGCACCACGCTGTGGCCTTCCGGCCGCTCGCCCACGGGTTGGCCGCCGGTCATGGCCACGGCATCGTTGTACAACACTTTGTAGGTGATGTTCACACCCGCCGCAATGCTTTGGCGAATGGCCAAGATGCCGCTGTGAAAATAGGTGCCATCGCCAATGTTGGCAAACACATGGGTTTCATGGCTGAACGGTTGTTGGCCCGTCCACGGCACCCCTTCGCCGCCCATTTGGGTGAAGCCGACGGTGTTGCGGTCCATCCAAATGCTCATGAAATGGCAGCCAATGCCCGCCATGGCGCGTGAGCCTTCGGGCACTTTGGTCGAGGTGTTGTGTGGGCAACCCGAGCAAAACCAAGGCTGTCGGTCGTTGGCGGCGCCGAGGCTCAGGGTGTGCATCGCTTTTTCTTTGTGCTCGAGCACCGACAAATGCGCATCGATTTGCGCGGTGGTGTCGGCGTCCAGGCCCATTTTTTTCAGCCGCTTGGCGATCGCTCGGGCGATGATGGCGGGCGTCAAATCGGCGTTGGCGCGCAACAGGGTGCGCTCGGTTGGGTTGGGCACCGACCATTCGCCGCCCGAAACATCGCCATCGGCTTCGTCAAACTTGCCCAAGATGTTGGGCCGCACATCGTTGCGCCAGTTGTACAACTCTTCTTTGAGTTGGTATTCGATGATCTGGCGTTTTTCTTCGACCACCAAAATTTCGCGCAGACCGGTGGCGAACTCGCGTGTGGACTGTGCCTCCAGCGGCCACACCACGGCCACTTTGTGCAAGCGAATGCCCAATTGACGGCAACGCGCATCGTCCAGCCCCAGGTCGAGCAAGGCTTGCCGGGTGTCGTTGTAGGCCTTGCCACTGGCGATCAAACCAAAGCGGTCATTCGGGCCCTCGATCACGTTGTGGTTGAGTTGGTTGGCGCGGATGTAGGCCAACGCGGCATACCATTTGTAATCAAACAAACGGGCTTCTTGTTCAAGTGCGGTGTCGGGCCAGCGGATGTGCACGCCGCCCGGCGGCATTTCAAACTCGGGCAAAACAATGCGCACGCGCTCGGGGTCGATGTGCGCGGTGGCGCTGGACTCCACGATCTCTTGGATGGTTTTCATGCCCGACCAAATGCCCGCAAATCGGCTCATGGCCAGGGCGTGCAAGCCTTGGTCCAAGATGTCTTGCACCGAGGCGGGGAAAAACACCGGCAAGCCGCAGGCCTTGAAGATGTGGTCGCTTTGGTGTGCCGCGGTGGAGCTTTTGGCCACGTGGTCGTCGCCCGCCACCGCCAACACGCCGCCCCAGGGCGTGGTGCCGGCCATGTTGGCGTGTTTGAAGACATCCGAGCAGCGGTCAACGCCGGGGCCTTTGCCGTACCAAATGCCAAACACGCCATCGAACTTGTTTGACCCTTTGGGCGCAAAGCCCAGCTGCTGTGTGCCCCACAAGGCGGTGGCGGCCAACTCTTCATTGACCCCCGGTTGGAAGACGATGTTTTGGGCTTTCAGGTGGTCTTTGGCTTTCCACAAAGACTGGTCGTAACTGCCGAGCGGAGAGCCGCGATACCCGCTGATAAAGCCCGCCGTGTTTTTGCCCAGCATGGCATCGCGTTGGCGTTGCAGCATCGGCAACTTGACCAAGGCCTGCACGCCGCTCATGAAGGCGCGGCCGACATCGAGGCTGTATTTGTCGTCCAGTGTGACGGTCTCAAGAGCCTGGCGAATCGAATCGGGCAAGGGGGCGTTCATGGTCTGTCCTGCGACGGGTAGGGATGGCACAGTTTAGAACGGGCCAGGCGACAGGTGCTTGCTTTGTGTGACAGGATTTGCCCTATGATTTGAAAGAATCTTGCTCAATAATTCGATTTATGGAAACACTCGATAAATTTGATTGGGCCATCTTGAATGAATTGCAAAAAGACGGCCGATTGACCAATGCCGAATTGGCGCAGCGGGTGGGCCTGTCTGCGGCGCCATGTTGGCGGCGCGTGCGGGCGCTGGAGGTGGCCGGCGTGATCACCGGTTATCGGGCAGAAATCAACCGCCAAAAGGTGGGCTTGGACGTGTTGGCGTTTGTGCGCTTGGATGCCGAACGCAACCGGGGCGATGTGACGCGCCAACTCGAAGAAGCCATCCGCAAAATCCCCGAAGTCATCTCCTGCCACTACATCAGCGGCACGGGCACTTTTGAGCTGACGGTGGTCAGCAAAGACCTGAACAGCTTCAGCCAGTTTGCCCGCGATGTGTTGCTCAACTTGCCCAATGTGAAAGACCTGCACACCAGTTTTTCCTTGGGCGAGGTCAAGGCCGCAGGGGCCTTGCCTTTGAAGCCCTGAGCCGCACGGCCCGTGGCTTCAGGGGTACAAACCCCGCAACTCTCGGGCTTGCAAGATGCGCGAACAGGCCACAATGAAAGTGGCGGTGCGCAAGCTCACACGGTGCTCGTCAGCCACTTGCCAAATGGCCGCAAAAGCCTCGCGCATGATGCGCACCAAACGCAGGTTGATGTCGTCCTCGCTCCAGAAAAAACTGGAGAAGTCTTGCACCCACTCAAAGTAACTCACCGTCACGCCGCCGGCGTTGGCGATCACATCGGGCACCACCAAAATGCCGCGCTCATGCAAGATGTCGTCGGCCTCGGGCGTGGTGGGGCCGTTGGCGCCTTCAATCACCATGCGCGCTTGAATCTGGTGGGCATTGGCCGCGGTGATTTGTTGCTCTAAGGCGGCGGGGATCAAGATGTCGCAGTCGACCCCCCAAAACCGATCGTCTGGCAAGGTCTCTGCCGGCGCGAACCCTTTCACACTGCCGTGCTCACTCACATGGCGCAACAAGGCGGGCACATCCAAGCCCGAGGCTTGGTAAATCGTGCCGCCATGGTCTTGCACCGCCACCAAGGTGGCGCCGGCTTGGGCAAACAACTTGGCCGCAATGCCGCCCACGTTGCCAAACCCTTGCACCGCGATCTTGGCGCGCCCAATGTCCAGGCCTATGTGTTGTGCTGCCTCTTGGCCGACGGTGAACACGCCGCGCCCGGTGGCTTCGCGTCGGCCCAACGAGCCGCCCAAGGCGATGGGTTTGCCCGTCACCACGCCCGAGGCTGTGGCGCCTTCGTTCATGGAATAGGTGTCCATCATCCACGCCATGATCTGTTCGTTGGTGTTCACATCGGGCGCGGGGATGTCTTTGTTCGGGCCAATGATGATGCCGATCTCGCTGGTGTAACGGCGCGTCAGGCGCTCCAACTCGCCGCGCGACAATGTTTTGGGGTCGACCCGAATACCGCCTTTGGCGCCGCCAAAAGGCAAGCTGACCGCTGCATTTTTGACCGACATCCAAGCCGACAAGGCCATCACTTCGGACAGCGTCACATCTTGGTGAAAACGCACGCCGCCTTTGCCGGGCCCGCGGCTGGTGTTGTGTTGCACACGATAGCCTTCAAAGTGGGCCATGGTGCCGTTGTCCAACTCAATCGGCACATCCACAATCAACATCCGCTTGGGCCTTTTTAGGGTTTCAACCCAACGCGACAAAGAGCCCAAATAGGGCGTGACGCGGTCGACTTGTTGCAGATAAATACCCCAAGGCCCGAGGTGTTCGGGGTCGAGGAAAGAGGGCAAGGCATGGGGGCTTTTGGCCGGAGGGGTTGCGAGAGCGTGGGGCATGGGGTGTCGCCTGGTGAGATGCTGACGGGTTGTCAGTGCCGACCATCGTAGGCCGCGCACCGCGCTTCGTCCAAGGCGGATGGGTTGTTGGGTTATGTCTTTGGCGCATAACGTGGGCCTGTCCAGCCAAACACACCTGCCTGTAAAATAAGCACATCAGCCGACCCCGTGGCAGGGCGGTTCGTGGCGCAGATGGCGCCCTTTTTTGGCCTTCTTCCAAGGCGGATCTTTCATGCTTTACCCTCAAGAATTCGATGTGATCGTGGTCGGCGGTGGCCATGCTGGAACAGAAGCCGCATTGGCCGCCGCGCGCATGGGCTGCAAGACCTTGCTGTTGACCCACAACATCGAGACGCTGGGGCAAATGAGCTGCAACCCTTCCATTGGCGGTATTGGCAAGGGGCACTTGGTCAAAGAGGTCGACGCCTTGGGTGGCGCCATGGCGCTGGCCACCGACGAGGGGGGCATTCAGTTTCGCATTTTGAACAGCTCCAAAGGCCCCGCGGTGCGTGCCACACGCGCCCAAGCCGACCGCATTTTGTACAAAGCGGCGATTCGCCGCATGCTCGAAAACCAGCCCAATTTGAGCTTGTTTCAACAGGCCGTCGATGACTTGATGGTGGAGGGCGACCGCGTGGTGGGCGCTGTGACCCAGGTGGGGATTCGCTTTCGGTCGCGCACCGTGGTGCTGACGGCCGGCACGTTTTTGGACGGCAAAATCCATGTGGGCTTGCAAAACTATTCGGCAGGCCGAGCGGGTGACCCGCCCGCTGTGAGTTTGTCGGCCAGACTGAAAGAGCTCCAACTGCCACAGGGTCGTTTGAAAACGGGGACGCCTCCGCGCTTGGACGGCCGCACCATCGACTTCAGCCAATGCACCGAACAGCCCGGCGATGGTGTGCCGGGCGGCATGAATCCCGAGGGCGGGGTGCCGGTGTTCAGTTTCATGGGCCGTGCCGAGATGCATCCCCAGCAAGTGCCGTGCTGGATCACGCACACCAACCAGCGCACCCACGACATCATTCGCTCGGGCTTTGACCGCAGCCCCATGTTCACAGGCAAGATCGAGGGGGTGGGGCCCCGTTATTGCCCCAGTGTGGAAGACAAGATCAACCGCTTTGCAGACAAAGACAGCCACCAGATTTTCTTAGAGCCCGAGGGCCTGAACACCCACGAGTACTATCCCAATGGCATCTCGACCAGCTTGCCGTTTGACATTCAGTACGATTTGGTTCGCTCGATGAAAGGGCTGGAAAACTGCCACATCTTGCGTCCCGGCTACGCCATTGAATACGACTACTTTGACCCCCGTTCCCTGAAGAACAGTTTTGAGACACGCCAGATCAACGGGCTGTTTTTTGCCGGGCAAATCAACGGCACCACGGGCTACGAGGAAGCCGCTGCACAAGGCTTGTTTGCCGGCATCAATGCCGCACTGCAATGCCGCGGCGATGCGCCATGGACGCCCGCGCGCGACCAAGCTTATTTGGGCGTTTTGGTGGACGACTTGGTCACCCAAGGCGTGACCGAGCCCTACCGCATGTTCACCAGCCGCGCCGAGTTCCGCCTGCAGTTGCGCGAAGACAATGCCGACGCCCGACTGACCGAAGTGGGCCGCCAAATGGGCTTGGTGGACGATGCCCGCTGGGATGCCTTCAGCCGTAAACGCGACGCTGTTTCACGTGAAACAGAGCGCTTGAAGTCGGTTTGGGTGAACCCCAAAAACTTGCCGGCCGAAGAGTCAGAGCGCGTTTTGGGCAAGGCCATTGAGCACGAGCACAACCTGTTTGATCTGTTGCGCCGCCCCAATGTCACTTATCCCGCCTTGATGTCTCTGGACCAAGGGCGCATGGCCAGCCCTGATGTTTCACGTGAAACGTTGGGCGAGTTGAGTGCCTCGGTGATAGAGCAAGTGGAAATCGCCGCCAAGTACTCCGGCTACATTGACCGCCAAAAAGGGGAGGTGGCGCGGGCGGCCTTTTATGAGCATTTGCGCTTGCCCGAGGCGCTGGACTACATGCAGGTCTCGGCCCTGTCCATCGAGGCCCGGCAAAAATTGGCCAAGCACCGCCCTGAAACCTTGGGTCAGGCCTCACGCATTTCAGGCATCACCCCAGCCAGTGTCTCTTTGCTCTTGATACACCTGAAAAAAGGGGGGTTCAAGGGCTTCATGTCTGCGGCTGAAACGGGCGAGACGGCATGAGTTTGGGTGTTGGCGGGGCTGCCGTTCCAGGCGTGGGTGCAGATCTGGCGGCTGGCTTGGGTGCGGGTGCGCGGGCGCTGGGTTTGAGTTTGTCGGCCTCGCAACAGCAGCAGCTGTTGGACTACATGGGCTTGATCCAGAAGTGGAACAAGGTCTACAACCTGACCGCATTGCGCGACCCGGCCGACATGCTGACCCACCACCTGTTGGACAGTTTGACGGCGGTGGCGCCTTTGCGTCGGCACACCCAAGGCCAGGCCGTTCGGGTTTTGGATGTGGGCTCAGGCGGGGGTTTGCCCGGCGTGGTGTTGGCCATTTGCATGCCCGAGTTGGCCGTGACCTGTGTGGACACAGTCGCCAAAAAGGCGGCTTTTGTGCAGCAGGTGGCCGTCAGTCTGAAGTTGCCGAATTTGCGCGGCATCCATGCCCGGGTCGAATCGTTGACCGATCCGTATCAGGTGATTTGTTCTCGGGCCTTTGCTTCCTTGCCAGACTTTGTCACGTGGTCGCGTTCGGCACTGGCCGAGGGCGGTGTCTGGATGGCCATGAAAGGCAAGCATCCGCAAGACGAATTGGCCGCATTGCCGCCTGAAGTGCAGGTGTTTCACGTGGAACCCTTGGCGGTGCCGGGCCTCGATGTGGACCGGTGCATGGTCTGGATGAGGCCTCAAATTTAGCCCCAGAAGATGCTCTGACAAGGGCGTGTTTCACGTGAAACACCGCCACTTGAGGCTCGTTTGGGGGGTGGTGTAAAGCTTCACGTACACTCCCAGTTTTCCCACACCACTCCAGACATGTTTGGTATCACCGATTACGGCGCTTTTGCGGCGGCCTTTGTTTTGCTGTTGTTTCTGCCGGGCCCGGGCAACTTGGCCCTGATCAGTTCGGCCAGCAAAGGCGGTTTGTCTGGTGGCTCGGCTTCGGTCATGGGTTTGCTGTTGGGGGATCAGATTTTGTTGTGGCTCACGGTTGCCGGCCTGGCCGCATTGCTGCAAACCTATCCGCAGTTGTTCATGGTGTTGCAGTGGTTGGGCGCGGCTTATTTGGCCTGGTTGGGGCTCAAGATGGTTGTGGCCAAGCCGGGCGAGGGGCCCCAGATTCAGATCACGCCCGGGCATTATTTTCGGGAAACTTTGTTGATCACCTTGCTCAACCCCAAAGCGATCATGTTTTATTTTGCGTTTTTTCCGCAATTCATCGATCCCGAGCGGCACCAAGGGGCGTTGACATTTGTGGCCATGGCTTTGACGATCGCTGTCTTGGGCTTTTTGTATTGTTTTGGGGTGGTGCTGATCACCCATTACATGGCGGAGCGCATTCGGGCGCATCCACGGTTTTCTAGCTTGCTGCAAAAAGTAGCTGGCTTGTGTTTGATCGGATTTGGATTCAAGATGGTGCTCACCAAATGAGGTGATGATTTACGACTTCTTAATTATTCAAGGCCACCATGTTCTTCGGTATTTCTGACTATGGCGCTTTTGTCGCCGCAATTGTGTTGTTCTTGGCCATTCCCGGCCCCGGCAACTTGGCCCTCATCACCTCTACCAGCAAAGGGGGGTTGGCGGGCGGCTTGATGGCCACTTTGGGCGTGATCGTGGGCGACCAGGTGCTCATGTGGATGGCGGTGGCCGGTGTGGCGGCGGTGCTGGCCAACTACCCGGCCGCCTTTGCCGCCATTCAGTGGATGGGCGCCGCTTATTTGGCGTGGTTGGGGTGGAAGATGTTGTCGGCCAAAGCGGGCGATGCCCCGGTGTTGAACATTCGACCCCGTCAATATTTTCAACAGGCCTTGGGCATCACCTTGCTTAACCCCAAAGCGATTGTGTTTTACATGGCGTTTTTTCCTTTGTTCGTGGACCCGAAAACGCATTTGGGTGTGATCAGTTTTGGCGTCATGGCCGCCACGATTGCCGCTTTGACGTTTTTGTATGGCTTGGGCATGACCTTGCTGACGCATTACTTGGCCGAGCGTATGCGCGCGAACCCCATGGTGGGCCGCGTGCTTGAAAAATTGGCGGGTCTTTTTCTGGTGGGCTTTGGCATCAAGCTGGCCATTTCCAAATAAACGGGGCATCTTCACATGGCCAAAATCTTTTGTATTGCAAACCAAAAAGGCGGGGTCGGTAAGACCACCACCACCGTCAACTTGGCTGCGGGATTGGCCAAGGTCGGTCAGCGCGTATTGCTGGTCGATTTAGACCCGCAAGGCAATGCCACCATGGGCTCCGGCATCGACAAGCGACAACTTGAGCTGAGCGTTTACGACGTGTTGCTCGAGTCGGCCACCATTGCCGAGGCCGTCATTCGCGCCGACAAATGCGGCTACGACGTGTTGAGCGCCAACCGCGAATTGGCAGGGGCAGAGGTTGAGTTGGTGCAACTGGAGCACCGCGACCAACGCCTCAAAAATGCGCTGGCTTCGGTCGATGCCCAATACGACTTTGTATTGATCGACTGCCCCCCGTCGTTGTCTATGTTGACACTCAACGGCCTGTGCTCGGCTCACGGCGTGATCGTGCCCATGCAGTGCGAATACTTCGCCTTGGAAGGCCTGACCGACTTGGTCAACACCATCAAACAAGTGCACGCCAACTTGAACAAAGACCTGAAGATCATTGGTCTGCTGCGCGTCATGTTTGACCCGCGCATCACCTTGCAAATGCAGGTCAGTGACCAACTCAAGGCCCACTTTGGCGATAAGGTGTTTGACACCGTGATTCCGCGCAACGTGCGCTTGGCCGAGGCGCCCAGCTATGGTTTGCCGGGGGTCGTGTTTGATGCGGGTGCCAAGGGCAGTCAGGCCTATGTTGATTTTGCGCGAGAACTGGTGGTGCGTGCGCCGACCCTTTGAGGTCTGAAGCGTTGCCGTCTGTTTGCCTTTTCTCCAAAGCATTCACCGGGCCACACACATCCACACTGATCCACACGCACCTCCATTCATCCCCATTCACCCCCATTCACCCCGTTTCACCCCACCGACTCCATGCACGCAACGTCCCCATTGGCCACAGCTTCGCCGCCTGACGGCGACAAGACCCGTGCGGCCACGGTGCTCATCTTGCCGGGATGGCAAGGCAGTGGCCCCGAGCATTGGCAAATGCGTTGGGTGCACACGCACGGCTACCGTGTGGTGGAACAAAACAACTGGCTGCACCCATTGCGCGGCGATTGGATGGCACGCTTGGACGAAAGCGTGATCGATGCGCCCGGTCCGGTGGTCTTGGTGGCGCACAGTTTGGGCTGCATCTTGGTGGCCGCTTGGGCCAGCGTTTCGCGCCACACTGCGCGTGTGCGCGGGGCCCTGTTGGTGGCACCGGGAGACACCGAAGCCCCAGAGCTGGGCCACCGCTTGCCGGGTTGGTCGCCTGTCGTGCGACAAGCCTTGCCATTCAAAAGCATTTTGGTGGGCAGCCAAAACGACCCGTATTGCACCGCCGCGCGGGCCTACAGTTTGGCGAAAGATTGGCGCGCCGATTGGGTCGACATGGGCGCGTGCGGCCACATCAACGCCGACTCATCATTGGGCGATTGGCCTGAAGGCCATGCGCTGTTAAAAAATTTGTTGAAGGAATGACCATGGTCACCAAAAAACCCAAAGGCTTGGGCCGCGGACTGGAAGCGCTGCTGGGCCCCAAAGTGCAAGACGCGCCTGCGTCCAACATGGCCGCAGAAACCGGCGTGCCCACCCAACTCAAACTCACGCAAATGGTGCCGGGCATGTACCAGCCGCGCACCCGGATGGACGAGGGTGCTTTGTATGAGCTGGCCGAGTCCATCAAGGCGCAAGGCATCATGCAGCCGATTTTGGTGCGGCAACTCACCGAGGGTGAGCACGCCGGCAAATACGAAATCATTGCAGGCGAGCGGCGTTTTCGCGCTTCGCATTTGGCCGGCTTAGAGTCGGTGCCGGTCTTGGTGCGCGATGTGCCCAACGAGGCCGCCGCCGCCATGGCGCTGATCGAAAACATCCAGCGCGAAGACCTCAACCCCTTGGAAGAAGCCCAAGGTTTGCAACGCTTGATCAAAGAGTTTGGGCTCACACACGAAGCCGCCGCTCAAGCTGTGGGCCGTTCGCGCAGCGCCGCCAGCAACTTGCTGCGCTTGTTGAATTTGGCCGAGCCTGTGCAGTCCATGCTGATGGCGGGTGATCTCGACATGGGTCATGCGCGCGCTTTGTTGCCCTTGGACAAAGCCGCCCAAATCACGGCCGCCAACCAAATCACGGCGCGTAAGTTGTCGGTGCGCGAAGCCGAAAGCCTGGCCAAAAAACTCGGCGCTGAATTCAATCTGGTGCATCAAAAACCCAAAAAAGAAAAGTCACGCGACATTCGCCGTGTCGAAGAAGAACTGTCCGACCTGCTCATGGCCGAAGTGGAAGTACGGGTGAAAAAGCGCGTCAAACGCTTGGGCAAGATCGAGGAGATGGGTGAGTTGTCGATTCAGTTCGGCTCGCTCGACGAGCTGAATGGCCTGATCGAAAAACTGCGCGGCTGATGCCCAAGCGCCGATGTTTAATTTAGCGTCAACATTTTTTCGCACCGAAGGGGCGGCGGCAACGACGTCCTTGTTGACGAAGAAAAACATTTTGTTGATGTACCTGTTGACGTTGGCCTTCAACTCTTTGGTCTTTTATTTCAACCCCGCTGGTACTTATGACAAAAACTACCACCTGTATGCCGCATTGTTGACGCTGCTGCTGATGCCTTTGGCATGGGTACCTCGGCTGTTGCCCTATGTGGTTAACCTGACCTCTTTGTTGGGGGTGGTCTTGGTGACCTATGTGGCCACTCAAACCGGTGGCATTTACTCGATGACCGTGGTGTGGCTCAACCTCTTGGCGCTCCCCGTCTTGCTGTTGTTGGGCCCTAAGGCCACCTTGGCCTGGATGAGCATCATCTTGCTGACCTTGTTTGGCTTGTTCATCGGCACCATCACCGGTGTTTTCAGCCGCGAGGTCAACATGTCTCCGCAGGCGGTGCCTTGGACCGTGATGCACAGTATTTTGGCGGTGGCCAGCCTGATGTTGGGCGTGCGAGTGTATGAGTATTTGCACGACCACCAACTCAAACAACTCAACCAACGCAACGAAGAGCTGAAATCGATCCACCAAGCGTTGCTGCAGGCGCAGGCGCACAAAGACGAATTTGTGGCGGCGGTGGGCCATGAGTTGCGCACGCCCATGAACGCCATACTGGGCTTCAACGGCGTGCTGCGACAAGAATTGGCCCAGCACCCCGACCAAGTGGAGGTGGTCGACCACATTCGCCGCTCGACCACGCACTTGTTGCAAGTGGTGAATGACATTTTGGATTTCTCGCAGCTGCAAGCGGGCCAAATGCAACTGCACCTCACCGATTTTGATTTGCGTGAGTTGATGAACGAAGTGCTAGACCCCTTCAAAACCAAAGCGCAAAGAAAAGGGCTATACCTGACTTCGCAGCTGGATCCCACCTTGCCCGTGTATGTCCGTGCTGACCGGCAGCGCCTCATTCAAATTTTGCACAACTTGTTGAACAACGCCTTCAAGTTCACCGACCAAGGGCAGGTCGAGTTGCGCATATTGAGGCGGCCAAACTTGTTGCGCTTTGAAGTGGCGGACACGGGCCGAGGCATTCCACAGGCTCTGCAGACGCTGATATTTAGACGCTTTGAGCACGCCGATATGCAGACCACACGGGCTTATGGGGGCACCGGCTTGGGTTTGTCGATTTGTGAAAAATTGGTCATCAAACAAGGCGGCAATATTGGCGTGGACAGCACCGAGGGGCACGGCGCGTGTTTTTGGATTGAAATTCCGATGCTGGCCGCGCGCCACCAGCAAAAGCTGACCCCCGCCCCCTGGAGCGACCTGAGCGCGGAGGCGTTGCGCATGTTGGTGGTGGACGACAACGCCATGAACCTGATGGTGGCTCAGCTGCAATTGCAAAAGTGTTGGCCCAAAGCCCAAGTGGTCACCGCCAACAGCGGGGCCGAGGCCTTGGCATTGCTGGCCCACCAGACCTTTGATGTGGCCTTGGTCGACATGGTCATGCCCGACATGGACGGCATGCAATTGACACAACAAATTCGCCAGCGCTTTGCCGGCACAGCCGCGCACATGCCCATCATTGCTTTGACGGCCAACACACACGCGGTGGAGCGGCAGCGGTGTTTGGACGCCGGCATGCGCGATGTGCTCGACAAACCCATGGACTTGGTGCGCTTGGTGCGCGTGGTCACTCAAAACATCGAGCAAGCACGGGGCGGTGAGCATGGATAACGCGCCGTTTTTGTCCGCCCGGTTTGACAAACTCATCACCCGACTGCCGGCACCCTATCGGTATGGTCGCGCGCCTTACTTGGTGTTTTTCGTCAGCATCATCATCGCTTTGCTGGTGTTGGACATGTTCATCACGCCTTACATCAACACCGTGGGCGTGACCATTTCCTTGGCCTTGTTTCTGGCATTTTTGTTTGTCTTGGTTTATTGGGGCGTGCCCTTGGCCCCCATCATCCACATGGGCACTGCGGCCAGTGCCGCCATGCTGTGTTACGTGGCTTGGCATGCCGGAGGGGTATTTTCCCCCCGTTTGGCGTGGTTGATGATCTTGCCCTTGACGCCGTTTTATGTGATCAATCGGGGTGCGGGTTACTTTTGGTTGTGTGTGGTGTGGACACTGCAGTTGGGCATGGCGGCGGCCAATTATTGGGGGTGGTTGCCGCCTTTTCATCACGAGCTGCACCATGCCACCACCACTTGGGTGACGTTTTCAGCGGTGACGGGGTCTTTGATCATCGTGCCCATGATCTATGACCGTTTGCACGAGCAGGCGGTGCAAAAAGGCATGCGCTACCAGCGCGAACTGGAGTTCAAGCGCCAAGAGCTGGAGCAAATTTTGCAAATGCGTGAGCATTTCATTGCCACTATCAGCCACGAATTGCGCACACCCATGAACGCCATTTTGGGCTTCAACGATTTGCTATTGGCACGGGTGCAAGACAAGCCCGAAGCCCTGAAGGTGCTGAACCACACGCGCCAGTCGGCCGACCATTTGATGACGGTGATCAACGACATCTTGTACTATTCACAGCTTCAAGCCGGTCAGTTGGTGGTGCAGTCAGAGACTTTTGAGCTGCGCAAAATCACCGGCTATGCCTTCGAGCTGTTCCGCCCCAAGGTCAAGAGCATGACGCTGGACTACAAGATTGAGCTGGACGAAGCTTTGCCGACGTGGGTGCACACCGATCGGCATCGGCTGATGCAAGTGCTGGTCAATTTGTTGGGCAATGCGCTCAAATTCACGCACCAAGGTGAGGTGGTGTTGCGGGTGCAATGGGAAAACCCGGGCGTGCTGTTCTCGGTGACCGACACCGGCATTGGCATCGCTCCTGAGCGGCGTGACCAAATCTTCAAGCGCTTCAGCCAGGCCGACATCGGCATTCATTCGCGCTATGGTGGCAACGGCTTGGGCCTGGCCATTTCACAAAAGTTGGCGCACTTGTTGGGCGGCGACATTGGTTTTGAAAGCGAGTTGGGCCAAGGCACGCGCTTTTGGTTCCGCTTGCCATTGCAGGCGGCAGAAGCGCCACAGCACACCCCCGATGCGCAAAGCCCGGCCTTGCAAACGGGCGATCAAGCCTGGCGTTTTTTGATTGTGGACGACCACCCCATCAACCGATTGTTGGTCAAGAAAGTGCTGCAAAACGGTTGGCCCCAGTGTGAGATTTTGGAGGCCGCAGAGGGCCAGCAAGCGCTGCAGATGCTGCGCGCCACCCCCGTTGATTTGGTGCTGATGGACATGGTCATGCCGGTCATGGATGGCATTGCCGCCACCCGCGGCTTGCGAGAAACGTTTGCGGCGCCGGTGAAAGACCTGCCGGTGCTCGGCTTGACGGCCAACGTCAACCCGGTGGACTTAGAGGCCTTTCGCCAGGCGGGCTTGAGCGATTTGATGCTCAAGCCCTTTGAGCCCGCTCAGCTGTGCGCCAAAGTCGAGCAGTGCTTGCTCACAGCGAAAAAATCTTTCCGGGGTTCATGATGTTGTGCGGGTCGAGGGCCCGCTTGATGGTGCGCATCATGTCCACCGCCCCTTCGCCGGTTTCGGTGCGCAAGAAATCCATCTTGTGCAGACCAATGCCGTGCTCGCCCGTGCAGGTGCCGCCCAAGCGCAAAGCGCGGCTGACCAATTGTTGGTTCAGGGCCTCGGCGGTGGCACATTCTTGCGGGTTGTTGGGGTCAATCAAATAGCCAAAGTGGAAGTTGCCGTCCCCCACGTGGCCCACCAAAAAGTAGGGCAAGCCGCTGTTGTCGGTTTCGGTGACCGAGTCAAGCAAGCAATCGGCCAATTTGCTGATGGGCACACAGGTGTCGGTGCTGATGGCGCGGCAACCGGGCTTGCTCTGGATGGCCGCAAAGTAAGCGTTGTGCCGGGCGGTCCACAAGCGGGTGCGTTCTTCGGGCGTGGTGGCCCACTCAAAAGCATTGCCGCCCATCTCGCTGGCGATGTCCTGCACGGTTTCGGCCTGCTCTTTCACGCCGGCAGGCGAGCCATGAAACTCCATCAACAACAAGGGTTCTTCACGCAGACCCAACTTGGCATATTGGTTCACCATGCGCACGGTGTTGTGGTCGATCAACTCCACCCGCGCAATCGGCACGCCCAACTGAATGGTTTGGATCACTGTGTGCACTGCAGCTTCAATGCTGGGGAATGAGCAGATGGCCGCAGAAATGGCTTCGGGCAGAGGGTAAAGCCGCACCGTCACTTCGGTGATCACGCCCAGAGTGCCTTCGCTGCCCACCATCAGGCGCGTCAGGTCGTAGCCGGCGCTGGATTTTTTGGCCCGGGTGCCGGTGCGAATGGTCTCGCCCGCGGCGGTGACCACCTCCATCGCCAACACGTTTTCGCGCATGGTGCCGTAGCGCACGGCGTTGGTGCCACTGGCGCGGGTGGCGCTCATGCCGCCAATCGTGGCGTCAGCGCCGGGATCAATCGGAAAGAACAAACCGGTGGATTTGATTTCTTCGTTCAGTTGCTTGCGCGTCACGCCGGGCTGCACCGTCACGGTCAGGTCTTCGGCGTTGATGGACAACACCTTGTTCATGCGCATCAGGTCAATGCTGATGCCGCCTTGCACAGCCAACAAATGGCCCTCTAGCGACGAGCCCACGCCAAACGGAATGACGGGCACTTTGTATTCGGCGCACAACTTAACCGCATCAGCCACGTCTTGTGTGCACTCGGCAAACACCACAGCGGCAGGCGGGGGCACTTGGGTAAAGGCCGACTCGTCCCGGCCATGTTGCTCGCGCACCACCAATGCGGTAGAACAGTTGTTGCCAAAGCGGGCTTTCAGGGCCAACAAGAAAGCCTCGGGCACTTCGCGCTGGGCGATTTCGGGGGCCAAGTGGGCGGCAGGGGTGGGGGCGTTCATGGGCGTCTCCTGAAGGTGGCGAGGGGCTGCGCCAAACCAGCAAAATCGCAGTTTACGCCGCAAACCCGGGTCTTGTTGTCGTCTGTCAGACAAGCCATAGGGTCTTGGCCGACAATGGCGCGCAAAGCATAAGGACATTTTTATGGGCAACCGACTCACTCAAATTGCGACCCGCACCGGGGACAACGGCACCACCGGCTTGGGCAACAACCAACGGGTCTCTAAAAACAGTTTGCGCGTGCACGCCATGGGCGAGGTGGACGAGTTGAACTCCCACATCGGTGTTTTGCTGTGCGAAGACATGCCCCCGTCGGTGCGCGAAGTGTTGGTGGAGGTGCAACACCAACTGTTTAACTTGGGTGGGGAGTTGTCTATTCCCGGCTTTGAGCTGCTCAAGGCAGAGGCCGTGTTGGCGCTCGACGAGGCGTTGGCCACCTACAACGCGCAATTGCCCAAACTGGAAGAGTTCATCTTGCCCGCCGGCACCCGCGGCGCGGCATTGGCCCATGTGTGCCGCACCGTGGCGCGGCGTGCCGAGCGTGCGTGTGTGGCCTTGGGCAACGAAGAAGCCATCAACGAAACCCCGCGCCAATACCTGAACCGCTTGTCGGACTTGATGTTTGTGCTGGCCCGTGTGCTCAACCGCATGCATGGCGGTGACGATGTGTATTGGAAAAGCCAGCGCATGCAAAACAACGCGGCGGCCTGAGCCCCATGGCGCACTGGTTTCACGCTCGTCAGGTGACGCTTGCGCTGGCCGTGGCGGCCCTGGGGGCACCGATGACGGCTGCTTTGGCCGCCCCGTCTTCGGTGGTCTTGAGTTGTTCGGTGGCCTACCTGCCTCAGCGCAGCACCTGGGTGCGCGAGGTGCGCATTGACTGGGACCAAAAAGCCATTCGCCGTCTGCGCATCGACGGCCAAGAGCCCTACAGTTTTTCCTTGGTGCCCGGTGGGCTCGTTACCGGGCTGGACAATGAGCGGATCCAAATCGACTTGGTCGGGCGCCAATGGCAAAGTGATTTTCGCGGCTTGGCCACCGGCCAAGGCCGCTGCGAAACCGTCTCGGGCTGAGCGCCCGGTTGCTGTCGCCAAGGTGCATATTTCAGGGTTGTCGCGCGTGACAGCGGTGCTGCGCCGCTGCTACTCTGCGCGGCATGAACACCGCCACAAGACCCTCTGGCAGCGCGCCGCATATCCCCCAAATCAGGCTGTATCAAGACTGGTTGCGTGAGCAACGTGGCCTGAATTTCGACAGTTACCACGACTTGTGGCAATGGTCCGTGACCGAACTGGACGCTTTTTGGCAAAGCATTTGGGATTATTTTGAGCTGCAATCGCCCACCCCACACAGCGCGGCCTTGGCGCACAACGTCATGCCGGGGGCAAAGTGGTTTCCGGGCGCGCAAACCAATTACGTGCAGCAGGTGTTTCGCCATGTGCAGCCGGCCCATGAAGCCGGTTTGGTGGCCGTCATCAGCCACAACGAAAAAGGCGTACGCCGTGAATTGAGCTGGCCCGAATTGCGCCGTCAGGTGGCTGCATTGGCCTTGCACTTGCAGGCCCAAGGCGTGCAACCGGGCGACCGAGTGGCCGCGTATTTGCCCAATATTCCGGAAGCCATGGTGGCCTTTTTGGCCACCGCCAGCGTGGGCGCGATCTGGAGCATTTGCGCCCCCGACATGGGCACCCACGCGGTGCTTGACCGCTTCAAACAAATTGAGCCCAAGGTCTTGTTTGCCGTAGACGGCGTGCGATACGGCGGGCGCGATCTTGACCGCATGGGCGTGGTCCAAGAACTCAAAGACGCTTTGCCCAGCGTGCAGCACGTCATCGTGCATGACCATTTGGGCACCCTCGACTTGGCCAGTGGCGAGGTGGCCGGCAGTGTGCCACTGGCAACCATCACCGCGCGCAACAACGCCGCAGTGCAAGCGTTTGAGCCCATCTGGGTGCCGTTTGACCATCCGCTGTGGATCGTCTATTCCAGCGGCACCACTGGCTTGCCCAAGCCCATCGTGCATGGTCACGGCGGCACGGTCATCGTGGCTTTGGCCAACAAAATTTTGCACAACGACATTGGTTGCAGCTACCACCCAAACAGTTTTGGTGAGCGTTTTCATTGGTACAGCTCGACCGGTTGGGTCATGTGGAACGCGCAAGTGGCCGGCTTGTTGAATGGCGTGACCTGCGTCATTTACGACGGCAACCCCGGAGGCAGCAAAGACCTGCCCGATTGGGGCGTCTTGTGGCGCATGGCGGCGCAAGAACACGTCACCTTTTTCGGGGCGGGCGCGGCTTACTTTGCCAATTGCCAAAAAGCCGAGCTCGACATCGCCCGTTGTGGTGACTTGTCGCGCGTGCGCGCTTTGGGCACCACCGGATCCCCCTTGTCGGCCGAGACCCAAAACTGGGGCAGTGCGCAATTTCGACGCATGGGCACCGACATTTGGTGGTGCAATATTTCTGGCGGCACCGACTTTGCAGGCGCTTTTGTCGGTGGGCACCGTGAGTTGCCGCAAGAGCCGGGCGTCATGCAATGCCGCATGTTGGGCGCGGCGGTTGAGTCGTGGAACGAAGCAGGCCAGCCGGTCAAGGGCGAAGTGGGCGAGCTGGTGTGCACGCAGCCCATTCCGTCCATGCCCTTGTACTTTTGGGGCGACACCGACCATGCGCGCTATTTGAGCAGTTACTTTGAGATGTACCCCGCAGGCCACGGGCGCCAACCCGGCGGAGGCGACGGCCCGGCCAGCATGGGCGGCGTTTGGCGCCATGGCGATTGGCTGCGCATTGGCAGCGCCGAGCCCGAATCGCGAGGCCAAGGCGAGGGCTGCGTGATCTTTGGGCGCAGCGACGCCACCATCAACCGCCATGGCTTGCGCATGGGCACCAGCGAGTTGTACAGCGCCGTAGAAGCCCTGCCCGAAGTGATGGACTCGATGGTGGTCGACTTGGAATACTTGGGCAAAGAAAGCTACATGCCCTTGTTTGTGGTGCTGCGCCCTGGCCTGGTGCTGGACGATGCGCTTGTGCAGAAACTGAATAACGCCATCAAAGTGGCGCTCAGCCCGCGCTTTATTCCGAACGCCATTTTTCAAGTGGCCGAAATACCGCGCACCCTGTCTGGCAAAAAACAAGAGTTGCCCATCAAGAAACTCATGCTCGGCCAGCCCCTAGAAAAAGTCGTCAACAAAGACGCGATGGCCAACCCGGCGTGCCTCGATTGGTACGTGGCGCTGGCGGAGCGGCATTTGAAAAGGGCCTAAATCAAAAACCTTCCTCCAACCCATTCCGTTTTTTTCTTCGCGGACAGACCCCCTTAAACCCCCAATAAATTAATTCTTTAGAACCATTTATTGCCTATGATGTTGCCTTTGTCATGAATTGATGGCGTGTGCACCCTGCGCATGGCCTTCAGCGAGGAGGTGGCGCATGCAACTCATTTGGATTGGCGGTCCGGCGCACCGCATTGTTTCTTTTTCTTGGACGGCTCGCCGGCTCTGGTGGGCGGGGGCGTTGATTGTCTCTGGCCTGCTGCTGTTGGGGGCGCTGTTGCATTTCATGGGCTTGCGCGTGGCGGTTGAGGTGGCTCCCGATTTGGCTCGAAGCATGGGCGGCGTGGCCAGCCAGGGCCAAATGCAAAAGCTGGAGGCGCAACAAACGTTGCAACTTCAGGCGCTGCAAAAACGGGTGCTGGCGCTGCAAAACGAGCTGCAAACCTTGCACACCCACCAAAGCCAGTGGCTGCAAGGCCTGGGCTGGAAAAGCCCCGTGCCCGTGGCCACCGACAAGCCTTCGGCGACTTGGCGTGGGGGTGGGCAAGGCGGGCCTTTGCAAGGGGTGCCCGTGCCTGCATGGCGACAAGAATCATCGCTTGCGACGGCTCAACAGGCCTTGTTCCAAACCGAGCAAGCGGTGATGTCGCTGCGACAAACGTGGCAAACCGAGCAAGAAAAATGGGCCTTGTTGCCCTTGAGCAACCCCTTGTCAGGGGACTACGGCATCACCAGCCGTTTTGGTTTCCGGTCTGACCCCATCACACAAGCCCATGCCGTGCACACGGGCCTGGATTTGGTGTCGCAGCGGCAAGCCCCGGTGTTGGCCACCGCGCCCGGGCGGGTGGTGCGTTCGGAGTTTTCTGGGGCCTATGGTCAGTGGGTTGAGGTGGCGCATGCGCACCACTACGCCACCCGTTATGCGCATTTGGACCGCCGCGATGTGGCCGTCGGCGACACGGTGCAACGCGGCCAACCACTGGGCTTGTTGGGCAACACCGGTCGCTCGACCGGGCCCCACTTGCATTACGAAATCCTTTACAAAAACCAGCCTGTGAACCCAGAGACGCCGTTGCAAGCGCTGTGGCTAGACCGGCGCTGAGGGAGGGCTTGCTGTGTTCGGAATATCCAAAAAATCATTCAGCCCTTTGCAAGGGGGTCAAGAAAAGTTTGAAACGATCATCGGCCCCCAGGTGCAAGTGTTGGGGCATTTGCGCGTCAAAGAAAGTGTGCGGATTGATGGCGCTGTCGTGGGGGACATCCAAGCCGAGGCGGGGCAAAGCGTCACGGTGGTGATTGGGGCCACAGGCCAAGTGCAAGGCAATATCTTGGCCGACTTTGTGGTGGTGGCCGGGCAAGTGGTGGGCCACATTGAAGCCCGCGAACGGGTCGAGTTGCACCCCCACTCGCGTGTGGAGGGGGACATCCGCTACGCCTCGATTGCCATCGAGCACGGTGCCGCGGTGCATGGCGTATTGCTGCACATCAGCGATACGCCCGCCCAGATTTAGTTTTTGTGCAACTCGGCGTTGAGTTCGCCCCAGCTCTTGTTGCGCGGAATGGCGTGCAGCGCGCCCGACTGTGAGTCGCGGCGGAACAAGATGCCGTTTTTGCCCGACAGCTCTTTGGCTTTCATCAAGCTGCCATCGGGCAACTGCACTCGGCTGCCGCCGGTGATGTAGCAGCCGGCCTCGACCACGCAATCGTCGCCCAGCGAAATGCCAATGCCGGCATTGGCGCCCAACAGGCAGCGCTTGCCGACCTTGATGACTTCTTTGCCCCCGCCCGACAGCGTGCCCATGATGGAGGCGCCACCGCCGATGTCGCTTGCGTCATCGACCACCACACCTGCGCTGATGCGGCCTTCGACCATGCTGGCGCCCAAGGTGCCGGCGTTGAAGTTGCAAAAGCCCTCGTGCATGACGGTGGTGCCACTGGCTAAGTGCGCGCCCAGACGCACGCGGTCGGCGTTGGCAATGCGCACGCCAGAGGGAATGACGTAGTCGGTCATCTGTGGGAATTTGTCCACGCCTTTGACTTCCAACACGCGACCCGAAGCGCGGGCTTTCAAGCGTGCAGCAGGCACTTCGCTCACGGCGCAGGGGCCAAAATTGGTCCAAGCCACGTTGGCCAGCAGGCCAAAAATACCGGCCACATTGGCGCCGTGCGGCAACACCAAACGGTGGCTCAAGAGGTGCAAGCGCAAGTAAGCATCGTGGGTGTCGGCAGGCGCATCGGCCAGGCTTTTGATCTCGGTGCGCACGGCCACCACGGTCACGTTGCGCACGCTGCAAGGGCTCAAGGCTTTGGCAACATCGGCGCCCAAAGCCGCCACGGCTTCGGCCTCGGTCAGGCGCACACTGCCGCTGGCTGCAATGCCGTCGGCCAATTCGGGGGCGGGATACCAAGTGTCCAACACGGTGCCATCAGCGGCAATGGTGGCCAGGCCCGTAGCGCGTGCGCCGGTGGTTTGGAAAGTGCTCATGTCTTGCTCCGCAAATGAAAACCCGCCATGACGATGGGGCAGGCGGGTTGATAAAAATCTAAAAACGAGATTATCGGGGATGCGCCCTTGGGCCGCCCAAGCCGCTAGCGGTCACCCCGGCTTGCGGTTGACCAAGACGATGCCCAGCGCCACCAAGCCCAAAGCGCCGAGCAAGGTGGGGGTGGCGTCTTCGCCCAACAACCAAGTGCCAAACAGCAGCGCAAAGAGGGGGGTCAAAAACACAAACACCGAAATCTTGGTGGCGGGGTAACGGCCCAGCATCCACATCCACGCCAAATAACTGGCGAACGCACCAATCACGGTTTGCGCCAGCATCGAGCCCCAGGCCAGACCGCTCCAGTCAAAGTGCCAGCTTTCGCCCAATGCCACCGAGATCCAAGGCACGGCGATGGCGGTGGTGGCAATTTGGTAGAACAACAATTTTTCGGGCGCAATCCGGGTCAGATTTTTGGCCCGAATGGTGACGGTGGTCAGACCCCACAAGGCGCCAGCGGCCAAACCCAACAAGTCGCCCAACGCACTGTTGGCGCTGGTCACGTTGCTGGCGCTCAAGCCCTCGCGCATGGCAAAGGCCACCGCCACAAAAGCGCAAGCCATGCCCAACCATTGCACGGGGCGCAAGCGTTCTGATTTGACAAAAAGCGGCACCAACGCGGCCACCCAAAATGGAGCGGTGTACAAAAACACCGTCAAGCGCGAAGCCGAGGTGTACAACAAGCCCAAATAAATGCAGGCAAATTCAGCGGCAAACAAGCCGCCCGCCAAGAGCCCAGGCCACAAGCTGCCGTCGCGCTCAAACAAGCGCACGCCCCGCACGCGGCACCACACCAGCAGCAAGACACACGCGCCCATGCAACGCAGGCTGGCCTGAAACAGCGGGGCCACTTCGGACATGATCGATTTGACCAACACCTGTTGCAGCCCCCAAAACATGCAACAGGCCAACAAGGTGCCGATGGCCAGTCCGTCCAGATGATCTTTGCGCGCAGTCATGCAAGCATTGTGCCGCGATCCCGCTGCCACACTTGTCGCCTTTGCGGGGCCAACACCGTGAGCGGGGGCGCGGGTAACATGCCCGTTGGCGCTTGGCCTGATTTGCGCAGGGGCGCATTGGCTTTGCTGTTCATTCACGGGATCTGACACGTTGACCGCTTGGGACTTTTCACACCGCCGTGCTGCCACTGCCCCGCTGAACCGGCGCGATTGGCACCGCATGGCCTTGTCCTTGGCGCTGGCCCCATGGTGCGCTTCGGCCGTCGCGCAAAGCGGGGCCAAGCCGGCAGCCACCGGCCCGCGCTGGCAGGCCGACCCCTTTGGTTTGGGCGTGGCCAGTGGGCAGCCCCGGCCTGACAGTGTGGTGCTGTGGACGCGCTTGCGCATCAGCGAGGCCGACGCCGCGCTCAAAGGACAAACGCTGTCGGTGGTGTGCGAGGTGTTTGCCGATGCCGCCATGCGCCAGCCCGTGCGCCAATGGACGGTGCAGACCGATGCCCGCCGTGGCCACAGCGTGCATGTGGTGGCGACCGGCTTGCAGCCGGCCCGGCCTTATTGGTACCGTTTTGTGTGTGGCACGGCCCACAGCCCCGTGGGCAGGGCGCGCACCACGCCCGGCCTGAACGATGCGGTGGACCGCTTGCGCCTGGCCTTGGCTTCTTGCCAGCATTACGAGCAAGGCTATTTTTTGGCGCACCGCGAGATGGCGCAACGCGATTTGGATTTGGTGCTTTTTGTCGGCGACTACATCTACGAAAGCTCCAACCCGCAGCACCTGTTGCGCCCGCACCAAGGGGGAGTGCCTAAACTGTTGGACGAATACCGCGAGCGGCACGCGCAATACAAAAGCGATGCCGATCTGCGCGCGTGTCACGCCGCGCACACTTGGCTCATGACGTGGGACGACCATGAAGTGGTCAACGATTACGCCAACGACCTGGATCGCCACTTCACCGATGCGCAGGTGTTTTTGCGCCGCCGTGCAGCGGCCTACCAAGCGTATTTTGAGCACATGCCCCTGCGGCTTGGGCCCGACCCGGTCAACCGCAGCCAGATGCGCATTCACGACCGCATGGCCTGGGGAAGATTGGCCGATGTGTGGACCTTGGACTGCCGGCAATACCGCGACCACCACGCCTGTCCCGACCCGAACCGAGGCGGCGGTCGCGTGGTGATGGGCTGCGACGCCTTGGCCGATCCGGCCCGCAGCATGTGGGGCGCTGCCCAAGAGCAATGGTTAAACCAAGGGCTGCTGAGCAGCCCCCGGCGTTGGAAGTTGGTGGCCCAATCGACCCAAATGAGCTCCAGCGGCGTCAACACGCCTTTGGGGCGCAGCGCTTTCACCGATGGGTGGGACGGTTACCCGCAAGCCCGTGCCCAATTTTTAAACAGCGTGGCCCAAGCGGGGGTGCCCAATGTGGTGGTCTTGGGCGGCGATGTGCACATGAATGTGGCGGCCCAATTGCGCGTGCAGCCCAATGACGAGCGATCGCCGGTGGTGGCCAGCGAGATCGTCACCACCTCGATCACTTCGCGGGGCTTGGGCGAAAAGTTGCTGGCCCAGATTCGTGAGAGCAACCCGGACATCCTGCATGCCCGCTCAGACGAACGCGGCTTCACCGTGCTGGACGTGCGGCCCGACACCCTGCAGGCCGAGTTCGTCACCACCCCCTACCCGGTGCGCCCCGACAGCGTGTTCAAGACCCAGGCGCAGTACCTCGTCCGGTCCGGCGTGCCCGGTTTGCAAAAGGTCTGACTGCTCAACATATGAATGGCAGGGGATTAGGAGTGACTCTAGGGTCTTTTTTTGGCCTCTAGGACTAAAATCCAGCCATGACCTCCCCAGCCACCACTCCCCCCAAAAAGTCGTTCAAGATTCAAATGTTGGCCGCTCGCGAGTCGGCCATCATCCAGTCGGTGAACCGCTTGTTGGCCGAAAAGGGGTTTGATGCGATGACGGTGGACGAGGTGGCCGCCGAAGTGGGCATTGCCAAAGCCAGTCTGTACAAGCACTTCACCAGCAAAGAAGAGCTGGCTTGCGCGGCCATGGTGACCGCCATGCGCAAGGCGCAAGAATTCATCCAAGCGATGCCCGCCGATGGCGCACCCATCGACCAGCTCAAGGCCGTGACCCGTTGGACCATGACCCTCAAGTTGCAGGGCCTGATGCCCTCTTTGCCCAGCCAAAACTCGAGTTTGCGCGCCACTTTGATGGCCAGCAAAGACTATATGGATGGCTTAATGGAAGTCAGTGATGCGCTGGGCGGCTGGATTGAAAAAGCCCAGGCCCAAGGACAAATCAACCCTGCATTGCCCCCAGTGGCTGTGCTTTACACCCTGTTTGCACGCGCCTGCGACCCGGTGCTGGAGTTCCTGAAAATGGGCGAGCAGCACACCGACGAAGAAATTTTGGACATGGTGATGAGCACCTGCTTCAATGGACTCAGCGCACGCTGAGCTCTAAATAAAGGGGCCACGGGGCACTGCGCTTGGTGCCCCGCAGTGGCCTCAGCGCACCAATAACACCGGCACTTTGCAGTGCGCCAACACCTGCGTGGCGACCGAGCCCATGATCAGGTTGCCCCAAGTGCCGTGGCCGTGTGAGCCCATCACCACCAAATCAAATTTGCCACTGTCGGCGGTCTTTGAAATGACTTCGCCCGCGTGGCCCACTTTGGCCAAGGCCTTGGCATTCACATCGTGGCGCAGTAAAAATTTGCTGACTGGGCTGAGCACTTTTTCGGACTCTTCGCGCTGGTAGCTTTCAACCACTTCTTTGCCCACCGCCGCGCGTGCCCGGGGGGGTAATTGGGCTTGCACCGTGAGCAAGGTGTAGCTGTTGCTGGGGCTGAGCAACTCGGCGTGGGTGCTCAAGTAGGCCAACATTTTTTTGGTGAACTCGCTGCCGTCCACTGCCAATAAGATTTTCATACCTGCTCCTTTGTACAAAGCCATAAAGCTTCAATGTACTGAAAGCACAAAATGGTTTCTTGACTCAGATCATGGAGTGGCGCGATTGACGGGCACCACGCATTGCGCCTGAAACGTGAGCTGTTCGTTTTTGTGCGCATAGCCCAGCGGGTTGGCCACCACCCGACAGCCTTGGTGTGTGTAGTCCACCGGGCAGTGCAAGTGGCCATGAAGCCACAGCTGGGCTTTGGGCAGCAGCGCATCGAGGGCGTTGCAAAAACCGGCGGTGCCGGGCACCAAGCCATACCTTGGGTCGGCGCTGCGCAAGCTTGGGGCAAAGTGCGTGACCACCACGGTGGGCCCGTCAAATGGCGTGTCCAGGGCTGCGCTCAGCCAGGCTTGACTGTGCAGCGCTTGTTCGCGCACCTGTTCGGCCAACCAAGGCGCTGCTTGGCGGGTGGTGCCGGTTTTGCGCAAGTAGTAATTGGCGGCTCTGAAGGCTTTCTCGCGCGCTTTCAATTGGCGTGAGTACAGGCTGTTGGGGTGGCTGAAATGCGCGGGCAAGGGCTTGGGCGGGGTCTGACCGGCCATCGGGCCCAAAGCGTCAAAGTCGCTCCACAGGGTGCTGCCGATAAAGCGCACGCCGTTCATGGGCAGCACGGTTTGCTCCAGCCAAATCAGGCCCAAGCGTTCGCAGGTGGCGCGCAGTCGGGTGTGGGCCTCGTCAAAGTCCAGCCCGTCGTACTCGTGGTTGCCGGGCACATACAGCACGGGCGTGGGCCAGCCGTGCAGGGGTGAAAATCGGGCCAGCCCAAAGTCGTGATCGCCCGATGCGGTGAGCGCCGAGTGGGCTTGGTAAGAGCCAATGTCACCCGCCAACACCAGCACGTCGGCACCGGGTGCGGGGCGGGGCACAAAGTCGGGGTGGGCTTCTAGGTGCAGGTCCGACAGCAGTTGGATGTTCACGCGGCGGCTCCTGAGGCGAATGCGGCTTTGGCCACATGCAACAACTGCGCGCGCAACCACTGGTGGGCACTGTCGTGTTGCAACCGCCGGTGCCAAAGCGCTTCGACATGCACCGGCGGCACATCGAGTGGCAAATCGCGCAGCACCAGTTGGCCGCTCATGCCGGTGGTGGGCACAAAGTGACGCGGCAAGACCGTGAGCAAATCCGAGTTCACCACCACCTGACCGGCGGTGAAAAACTGGTTCACCGTGAGCACGATGCGGCGTTGTCGCCCGATAGAGGCCAGCGCTTCGTCAACAAAGCCATAAGGCCGTCCGGAAAAACTCACCAACAGATGGCGGGCCGCGCAATAGCGGTCCAAGGTCATGGGCTGGTCAGCCAAGGGGTGGCCTTGGCGCATGACACAGACGTATTCGCCTGCATACAAGCGCTGGTGCTCAAACGCCACGGCCTCGCCGGCTTGTACACGGCCCGTCAAATCGGTCAGCACCGCCGGAAAGTAGCCCAGCGCCAAGTCGGCGACGCCCTCGGTCAACAGCTTGCGCGGGTCGCGGGTGGTGAGGGGCACCACCCGCAGCGAGACATTGGGCGCTTCGGTTTGCAGCTGTCGGGCCAGCTTGCCCATCAATTCGGCTGCAGTGGCATCGGCCATCGACAAGATGAACGTGTTGCTGGCCTCTTGCGGCTCAAAGGTGCTGGGCACGATGGCCATTTGCAATTGGCGCAAGGCCTCGCGCACGCTGGGCCACAAGACCAGTGCGCGGGGTGTGGGCTCGACGCCATGGCCGTGTCGGCGCACCAATTCGTCCCCCAACGCCTCGCGCAAGCGGCGCAATGCGTTGCTGACCGCGGGTTGCGTGAGCGAGAGGTTGCGGGCGGCGCGGGTCAGGCTGCGCTCGGCCATGACTTCGTCAAAAACCCGCAGCAAATTCAGATCGAGGGTGCGAAACGAGGGGGCAATGGGGTCGTACATACCGAGTCAATTGAAATATCACTGACATGAATGATATCTATCATGAATATAAAGTGGAACCACATGGGTAAAAACCCTATGATCGGACACGTTGCTGAATTGCTTTGCGCCCATAAGGCGGACAAATTTCAACGAAGGGAATACAAAATGAACACCATCACCGAAAAATCACAATGGCTTGAGTCGCCCGCAGCACCGGTCTTGCGGGCCACTTCGTCCACCTCGGCCAAAGTACTGGCCACCGCCTTGTTGGCCGCCGGCGTGGCGGCCTTGGTGGTGACCACCGACCACTTGATCGAGGCGTGGGCCGAAAAGCACGTCATCGCCGCATGGGTGGCCTTGTGGTTGGTGGCGGTGGTGGCGATTGCCGCCCTGCGTGGCGTCACCCGCTGGTTGGCTCAAAATGTGATGCGTGGGCTTGATGCTTGGTCGGCCCATGTGGCGCGCCGCCGCTCTGACGAGCGCGTTTGGGCCATGGCACAAACCGACAGCCGATTGATGACCGAATTGCAGTCGGCCATTGACCGCACGGAAGACCTCCACACACGGAACCCCGATTTGACCGACTTGATGAGCCGCCGCGTGGCGCGTTTGGTCAAAAACCGCCTGCACTACATCTGAGTGCGGGCTCAGGGCTCTGGGGTCTCGGGCGCTTGCCTAGAGGCGAGGTAAATGCCTGGCAAGATCAGCCCCGCCCCCATCACGTGGTGCCAGCCCATCGACTCGCCCAATATGCCCCAGGCGGTCAAGCCCCCGTACAAGGGCCCCAAATACAAGCTGGCCGCGACGCGACTGGCGCCCAACACTTTCTGGCAAAACCCATAAGCCCAATAGGCCCCAATGCCCGGCACCAAGCCGGCGCAGACGGCCAGCCATGTGGCTTGGGCACTCCATGCGGGGGTATCGGGTTGCCGCCATTCCCACACCGCAAAAGGCAACAAAACCAACACGCCGCCCATGCAGATGGCGGCCAAACGCGCGGTCGAGCCCAAAGGACTGGGCCACTTCTTTTGCAGCAAAGCAAATGCGGCCCAAGACACCATGGCCAACACAATCCAGCCATCGCCAGCGACCCATTGCACTTGTCCCAATGCGCCCCATTGGCCTTTGACCACCACATGGAACACGCCCGACATGGCAATCAAAACGCCCAGACCTTGGCGCCAAGAAAAGCGTTCGCCCAGCCACACCACAGCGCCCAAAGCAATCAAGACCGGTGAGGCGGCGTAGATCAGTGCGATGTTCATGGCGGTGGTGGTTTGCGCACCTTGGTAGACCCACGCGCCACACACCAACATGCCCAAGGCGCCCAGCACCAGATATTGCCCCAAGGCGCGCCAGGTGCTGTGGCGTTCACGCCAAAGCTCTTGCCGCGCAATAAACGCCAAGATCATGCCGGCCAAGGCCCAGCGACCGAGCGCCAGCATGTGCGGTTCGGCCACCCCCGGGGCGGTGCGCGCCACGATGTAATTGACCGACCAAAGGGCCGGCGTGATCCAGAGCAGCGTGAGCGCCAGGCGTTCACGCGATTCGGTGGTTTTCAATCAGGCGGCCAAACGCGCTTCGAGCGAGGCTTTGGTGGCCAGCAGTGCGGCGGGCAAGTGGTAGCTCAACTGGGCAAAGTGCTCGTCGTGCAACTTGAACTCGGCCTGCCAAGCGGCTTTGTCAACGCTGGTCACAGCTTTGAACTGCTCGGCGCTGAAGTCGATGCCCGTCCAGTTGATTTCGGCATATGTGGGGGCTACGCCAAACATGGTTTCTTGGCCTTGGGCCTTGCCTTCCAAGCGGTCAATCATCCACTTCAGCACGCGCATGTTGTCGCCGTAGCCGGGCCAGACGAAAGAGCCGTCTTCGCCTTTGCGGAACCAGTTCACACAGTACATGGCGGGCAGTTTGTGGCCCGCTGCGGCCACTTTGGCACCCGTGTCCAGCCAGTGTTGGAAATAGTCGCTCATGTTGTAGCCGCAGAACGGCAACATGGCAAAGGGGTCACGGCGCACCACGCCTTGCGCGCCAAAAGCGGCGGCGGTGGTTTCTGAGCCCATGGTGGCGGCCATGTAGACGCCTTCGGTCCAGTTGCGCGCTTCGGTGACCAAGGGCACGGTGGTGGAGCGGCGACCGCCAAACATGAAGGCATCGATCGGCACGCCTGCGGCATCGTCCCAAGCGGGGTCGAGGGCCGGGTTGTTGGTGGCGGCCACGGTGAAGCGGGCGTTCGGGTGCGCGGCTTTGGCGCCGGTTTCTTTGGCGATCTGGGGCGTCCAGTCCTTGCCTTGCCAGTCGATCAAATGGTCGGGCAATTTGCCGGTGTCTTTTTCCATGCCTTCCCACCACACGTCGCCGTCGTCGGTCAGGGCCACGTTGGTGAAGATCACGTCTTTGTGCAGGCTCAACATGCAGTTGGGGTTGGTTTTCATGTTGGTGCCGGGGGCCACGCCAAAGTAACCCGCCTCGGGGTTGATGGCGACCATCTTGCCGTCGGCTTGGGGCTTGACCCAAGCGATGTCGTCACCGATGGTGGTCACGCTCCAGCCCTCAAAAGCCTTGGGCGGCACCAGCATCGAGAAGTTGGTTTTGCCGCAGGCGCTGGGGAAGGCCGCCGCAATGTGGTACTTCTTGCCTTGGGGGTTGGTCACGCCCAAGATCAGCATGTGCTCGGCCAACCAACCTTGATCGCGCCCCATGTTGGAGGCGATGCGCAGTGCAAAGCACTTTTTGCCCAGCAACGCGTTGCCGCCGTAGCCCGAACCATATGACCAGATTTCGCGGGTCTCTGGGAAGTGCACGATGTATTTGGTCTTGGGGTTGCAAGGCCAGGAGGTGTTGTCTTTTTGGCCGGCGGCCAAAGGCGCGCCCACGGTGTGCATGCAGGGCACAAATTCGCCGTCGGTGCCCAGCACGTCAAACACGGCTTTGCCCATGCGGGTCATGATCTTTTGGTTGACCGCGACATAAGCGCTGTCGGTCAACTCGATGCCAATGTGGCTGATGTGCGAGCCCAACGGGCCCATCGAAAAAGGCACCACATACATCGTGCGCCCGGCCATGCAGCCGTCAAACAAAGGCTGCAGCGTGCTGCGCATTTGCGCGGGTTCCATCCAGTTGTTGGTGGGGCCGGCGTCTTCTTTTTTGGCCGAGCAAATATAGGTGCGGTCTTCCACGCGGGCCACGTCCGAGGGGTCAGACCAGGCTAAGAACGAGTTGGGGCGCTTGGCGGGGTTGAGCTTTTTGAAAGTGCCCGCGGCCACCAATTCAGCGCACAGGCGGTCGTATTCCACTTGCGAGCCATCGCACCAGTAAATGCTGGCAGGCTTGCACAAAGCGGCCATTTCGGCGACCCAGGCGATCAGTTTCGCGTTCTTGACGTACGCGGGGGTGTCGAGGGACAAGCCCTGCATCACGGGTGAGTTCATGGGGAGGCTCCAAGTTTAAAAATCGTTTTTTCAAAAACACCCGACGGAGTCTTTGAAAAAACGGCTTCTGGGCTGAGATACTGCGCGGGTGCTGTTGGGGCTGTAACCGCGCGGTAACCAAGGGCCTCGATTTTAGGGAGGCTGCCTGATCCGTGCCTGTCAACGGGGTTCAAATCCCACTTAAAACTATGCAAAAGAAGCATGACTTTATGCGGCCAGGTATTGTGGCCGGATTTCTGCGACGCAGCCGCCTGCGCCATGCTGCGCTGTGCATCGCCGCCTTCGCCGCGCTTATGGTTGGGCCTGCACAGGCGCAGACCACCGTCAAAATTGCCGCCGCCAGCAACCTGAAGTTTGTACTTGCTGACTTGGCGGGTCAATACAGGCAACAAACAGGGGTGATCATTGAGGTGAATTTGGGCGCTTCAGGCAATTTGGCGCGGCAAATCGTGCAAGGCTTGCCGGTCGAGCAATTCATCTCGGCCGACGAAGAGCGGGTGGCCGAACTGGTGCAGGCGGGCCGCACCATGGGACCCGGCGTGCGCTATGCCACGGGCCGTTTGGCTTTGGTGGTGCCTAAAAATTCAGCACTGCCCTTGAATCAGGGTTTGGCCGCTGTGTTGCGGGGCTTGAAGCCGATGGACAAATTGGCGCTGGCCAACCCGGCCTTGGCGCCCTATGGTGTGGCGGCTGAACAGGCCATGAAATCCGCCGGGGTGACCCTGCCGCCGCAGCAAAAAGTGCTGGGCGACAACATCGGTCAGGCGACGCAGTTTGTTGCCACAGGGGCGGCGCAGGCAGGCATTACGGCGCTGGCTTTGGCCAAAGCGCCTGAAATATCCGAGCGCCTGCAGTGGACCGCGTTGCCCGAATCGATGCACGCGCCCCTGCACCAAAGCATGGTGTTGTTGAAAGGGGCCAGTCCGGCTGCAGTGGCGTGGCAGCAGTTTTTGCGCAGCCCCAAGGCGCAGGCGGTCTTTCTGCAGCAGGGTTATGCCTTGCCGCAATAATCAAAGCAAACACCCCTTCACCCCATGGATTGGCCCGCCCTTCACGTTTCGCTCACTTTGGCAGCACTGACCACGCTGTTTTTGTTGCCCTTGGGGCTGGCTTTGGCGCGTTGGCTGGCCGTCACGCGCTGGGCCGGTCGGCCCGTCATTGAGGCCTTGTTGTTGTTGCCGCTGCTGCTGCCTCCCACCGTGATTGGGTTTTACTTTTTGGTGGCCTTTGGCCAAGGCAGTCCTCTGGGCGCGTGGCTGTTCGCCTCGGGCTGGCGCTTGGTGTTCAGCATGGAAGGCTTGTTGTTGGTGAGCGTGTTGGTCAACTTGCCGTTCATGGTGCAGCCGATTCAACGCGCCTTTGCGGCGGTGCCCCACAGCCTGCGTGAGGCGGCTTGGGTTTCGGGGCTTTCGATTTGGCAAACCTTTTGGCGCATTGAGTTTCCGCTGGCCTGGCCCGGCTTGTTGGCCGGCATGGCCCTCACCGTGGCCCACACCTTGGGTGAGTTTGGCGTGGTGTTGATGGTGGGCGGCAACATCGAGGGAGAGACGCGCACTTTGTCGGTCTCGCTTTACGACAAAGTGCAAGGCATGGACTTGCAATCGGCCCACATCATGGCGCTGGCTTTGGTGGGTATTTCATTGCTGGCGCTGAGCTTGGTGCTGGCCTTTGACCGGGTGGGCCAGCGTGGCCGCGCCCTGCAGGAGCGGTGATGGCCAGCGGGCTTCAAGTCAAACTGCGCTCGGCCCACCCGATCAGGCTGGAGGCCGATTTTGACTGCGGTGCCGGTGAGTTGGTGGCCTTGGTGGGGCCCTCGGGCAGCGGCAAAACCAGCATGCTTCGGGCCATCGCGGGGCTGTGGACGCCCCCCGACGTGCAAGGTGAAATCAGCGTAGCCGGACAGGCGTGGTTTGACTCAGCGGCCGGCGTGCAGTGGCGGCCGCAGCAGCGGCGGGCGGGTTTGGTGTTTCAGCAGTACGCCTTGTTTCCACACATGAGTGCGCACGACAACGTGGCGCTGGCGGCCGGCCCGGCTTGGCGCGCGGACGATGTGAGCGCTTTGCTTGACCGCTTGGGCTTGCAGACCTTGCGTCAGCGCAGGCCGTCACAACTCTCGGGCGGGCAACAGCAGCGCGTGGCCTTGGCCCGTGCGCTGGTGCGCGTCATGCCCCAGCCTTCGTGGCGCGCAGACACCACCGCCCCACAAGAAGTGCCCGGGGTGTTGTTGCTGGACGAACCTTTTTCGGCAGTCGATGCGCCGACGCGCCAAACCCTTTACCGCGAATTAGCCGCTTTGCGGCAACAGGTGTCGGTGCCCATGGTGCTGGTCACGCACGATTTGGCCGAAGCGCGCCGACTGGCCGATCGGGTGGTGATTGTGGACGCAGGAAAAACCTTGCAAACCGGCCAGCCTGCCCGCGTTTTTGCCAGCCCCCGCAATGCCCGAGTGGCCGAATTGGTGGGCATTCAAAACCACTTTGAAGGCCACTTTTTCAAAGACCAGCCCGGCTGGGGGCGGCTGCGGTGGACACAACCGGAGGCGGGCCATCTGGCCATCGACTTGTGGGTCTTAGATAAAAACAAGATCGACGACGACACCCCGGTGACCTGGGTGCTCAATGGCGAACAAGTGGATGTGCTGGCCGATGGACAGTTGGATGGCCATGCCGCAGGGGACTCTGCGGCACCAGCCGAGCCGGGCGCGACGCGCTTGCGTTGTCGCTTGACCGAGGTGTTGGCTTTGGGCGAAATCAGTTTGTGCACCTTGACGCCCGAAGACTTGCCCGCACAAACCATCACCCTGAACTTGACCACCCGCTTGTTGGACCGGCTTCAGGTGAAAGCCGGAGACGCGGTGCAGCTCTTGATTGCGCCCGGGGCCTTGCACATCATGCCGGTGCGTGACGCCTCGGCCTGAGGCCGGGCAAAGCCCCAGTTTGGTAAGGCCCAAGGGCTGTTCAAAGCGAAAAGGCACACGCCCAGAAAGACAAAACCCGCAAAGCCGAAGCGTTTGCGGGTGAGTCGAGAGCGACGCCCTAAGGGCGTGTGCGGCCGAAGATCAGCAGGCTGTGAAAGCCTCAGGCCATGAACACGGCAATGAAAGCCAGCAAGAAAATCAACACCGCGCCAGCAACGGGAATGACCACGGGGATGTGCTTGACCACGCCTTCGACGGGATCGTTCGATGTGTGTGAATCGTTGTGAGCAGACATGAGGAAACTCCAAACAAGAATGGCCGTATTGTAGCCAAGAGCGGCCCCCACTTGCCTTACATCAAGGCGTAGGTGGTGCTGGCCCGGAAAACGCTTTTGCCGTCATCGGCCCCCGCCAAGTCAATTTCGCCAAACGCCATGGCTTTGCCCACTCGCAAAATGCGCGCCGTGACCAAAGCGTCTTGGCCCGACAGCGGCTTCATGAAGGTGCTTGAGAGTTGCACCGTGCTGCAAGGGCGGAATTGGCCAAAGTGCTGGATCAAGGCGAGCACCATGGCGGTGTCGGCAGCGGCCATCATGGCTTGGCCACACAACATGCCGCCCACCCGTGAAAGATGTTCACTTTGTGGCAGCCGCAAGGTGACGCTGTCGGTGTCTTGGCGTTCCACCCGCAAATGCAGGGCTTGTACCCACGGGGCAAACAAGTCGGCCAAGGCGTGTTGCAGGGTCTCGGGGGAGGTTTTCATGCGCGCAATTTAACCACGCGCCGCCCGACCGGGGCCCCATATTCCCCCTGTGTTCCTCCCATGTTCCAACCTGATGGCCGCGCTGATTTCGTATCATGGGGAATGGCTCGCACCGTACTTGTTTTGGGCGCCGGCATGGTCGGCACTTGCACCGCTTTGCATTTGCAGCAACGCGGTTGTGAGGTGGTGTTGGTCGACCGGCGTGCGCCGGGTCAAGAAACGTCGTATGGCAATGCCGGCCTGATTCAGCGTGAGGCGGTAGAGCCTTATGCCTTTCCGCGTGAAGTCGGCTTTGTATTGAACGCGGCTTTGGGCCGGGGCGCCGAGGTCAACTGGCACGCCCGGGGTCTGTGGCAAATGGCCGGGCCGCTGCTGCGTTATTTTCAGCACTCACACCCCGAAGCACACCAGCGCGCCACACAGGCCTACAGCCGCTTGATTGCCCATTGCACCGACGAACATGGTCTGTTGATCGAGGCCGCTGGCGCACAAGACTTGGTGCGGCGCGAAGGGTTTCGCTTTGTCTTTCGCACGGCCCAAGCCTGGGACGAGGCGCTGCAATGGGCGGCCCGCTTGCACACGCAATTTGGCGTGCGCTACCAAGCTGAAGACACGGCCCAACTGGCGCAGGCCGAACCCGCTTTGCGTCTGCCCTTGGCCGGTGCGCTGCATTGGTTGGATCCTTGGGCGGTGCAAAACCCCGGCGCCTTGGTGCAGCGCTATGCCGATCTGTTGGTCGCGCGTGGCGGGCGTGTGGTGCGCGGAGATGCCCATACTTTGCAAGCGCAAGGCGCGGGCTGGTCGGTGCACACCCACGAGGGCCGTTGTGAGGCCGCGCAGGCGGTGCTGGCGCTGGGGCCGTGGGCAGACGAATTTATCCGGCCCCTGGGTTACCGGTTGCCGCTGTTCCTCAAGCGAGGTTACCACCAGCACTACCGTTCACCGGCAACGCTGCATCAGCCCCTGCTCGATGCCGAGCGCGGCTATGTGTTGGCCCCCATGCAGCAAGGTTTGCGACTGACCACCGGAGCCGAATTTGCGCCCTTGGCGGCGCCACCCACGCCGGTGCAACTTGCCAAGGCCGAGGCGCTGGCGCGCGAGTGGCTGGATTTGGGCGAGGCCATGCCCGAGCCGCCTTGGTTGGGCGCACGCCCATGCACGGCCGACATGTTGCCGGTGATGGGGCCAGCGCCCCGGCACCCGGGTTTGTGGTTCAACTTTGGCCACGCGCACCAAGGTTTCACGCTGGGGCCGGTGGCGGGCCGGTTGTTGGCCGAGATGATGTTGGGCGAGACCCCATGGGTGGACCCCGCACCGTTTTTGCCGCAGCGTTTGATGTGAGGCCGTTGGCCCGGCAGTGGCCTTCAAAGTACCCGGTAAAAACTCAAAAACACGCCATCTGGCGCGCGCCTTCCGGTGCCGACAAACTGGCTCTCGCTCAGCCAAGCCCATTGCGGGGCCGTGGCCTCGAGTTTGGGTTGGCACCTGAAGTACACCTCGTCTGGGTTCACAGGCTGGCCTTGCATGATGCGTTGCGAGTTTTCCAACGAGGCCACCCGCAGAGCGGTGTTTTGCACAAACACCCGACTGCCATCGTCCAACTCGATCACATAGCGAGCGTCTAAATGGGCTTGCGTGCCCCCTTGCAAGATGAGCTGAAAGTCAGCGCCACCGGCCAACACCCGGCCATTCACTTTGGGGCCGCTCACGGTGCCGCCGGTGATGGGAATCATGCGGCGCAAGCCGGCCGGCGTGGTGCCCACTTCAACAGGCGGGGCAATGGTCACGGCCAAATCACACAGGTGTTCCAAGCGCGGGGCGGGCAAGGTGGTGAGCGGCGGGGTGTTGAGAGGCAAAGAGGACATGGGTGAGCCTTTAAACTGGCTGCTCATTATCTGGTAACCCGCATGCTTTCGACCCAAGACAAAACCCGCATCGACGACACCCGCATTGCCTCGGTGCGCCCTCTCATGACGCCCGCTTTGCTCGAAGAGCAATTGCCGGCCAAGCCCGCGCACTTGGCGCTGGTGGAGCGCTCGCGTCAAGACCTCTCGCGGGTGCTGCAAGGCCAAGACGACCGGCTGGTGATCGTGGTGGGCCCCTGCTCGATTCACGACCATGACCAGGCCTTGGCCTATGCCGATTTGCTCAAGGCGGCGGCCGACCAATACGCAAAAGATTTGCTCATCGTGATGCGTGTTTATTTTGAGAAACCCCGCACCACCGTGGGTTGGAAGGGCTACATCAACGACCCCCATCTGGACGGCAGCTTTGCCATGAACCAAGGCTTGCAGATGGCGCGTCAGCTGCTGTTGGACATCTTGGACCGGGGCTTGCCCGTGGCCACCGAGTTTTTAGATTTGCTCAGTCCCCAATTCATCAGCGATTTGGTGACTTGGGGCGCGATCGGCGCCCGCACCACCGAAAGCCAAAGCCACCGCCAGTTGGCCAGCGGGCTGTCGTGTCCGGTGGGCTTTAAAAACGGCACCGATGGCGGTGTCAAAGTGGCCGCCGATGCGGTGGTGGCCGCCCGCGCGCCGCACGCCTTCATGGGCATGACCAAAATGGGGCAGGCCGCCATTTTTGAAACCCGGGGCAACCAAGACGTGCACATCATTTTGCGGGGCGGCAAGCAACCCAACTATTCGGCCGCCGACGTCGATGCGGCCTGCAAAGCGCTAGAGGCCTCGGGCATTGAGCCGCAAGTCATGGTGGACGTGTCGCACGCCAACAGCAGCAAACAGCACCGCCGACAAATTGACGTGGCGCAAGACGTGGCGGCGCAAGTGGCCGCAGGCGACCGCCGCATCATGGGCTTGATGATCGAGAGCCATCTGAACGAAGGCCGACAAGACCTGAAGGAAGG